>WNFT01000395.1_pt1 | contig 56599 bp, 48 predicted proteins | sample 5400191 | NCBI WGS metagenome assembly WNFT01 (sample SAMN13153359, study PRJNA577476) | soil metagenome | isolation source: 80 cm saprolite under Madrone tree | place: USA:California | collected 2016-06-14 | reverse complement strand
ATCATATTTACCCACAATGCAAAAATTCGTATTCCAAGCCACATCACCAGCACAAACTTCAGATCTCCAACTAACTTCCAGAAGAGATAAAAACTAAAGGCTTGTGCAAGTATTGCAAAAACCGGATTCGCAGCGACCCGAAAAGTTCGGGAATTTAAAATCTCGTCGCCAGCCAGATTGTCATTGCATCGATACGGCATTACACAGAGATATAGGGTTCGCCAAAAACCATCGCCGGACAGTTTATTGGGATCCCCGTGATGATCAGCATGTTTATGATGCAATCGATGGCGATTCACCCAGGCGATCGGATCTACATAGAGCCCGAAGGAGTTATTCACGACAGTGACGACTTTCATGAACCATTCCTTATAGTCGAGGGAACGATGAGCGATTCCCAAATGAAGAACATCGGCCAGATACAGCCCGCCAAGAAACCAACAAAAGATAAAATAAACTCCGCCTATCAACATTCCAGTCCAAGGTCCCAAATGAGCTGGGGCGAAATACATACAAGCCAGCATGTAGGAAAAAATAATCAAATAGCCTGTGAGATTGTATATTTTCATCATGGCTCCCGGTGGGGTTATTCAAACAGAAATCGGAGCTCCTTTCAAATAACAAGTTAAAGTAGATCAAGCCTACAGCCCGCAGTTCTTCAACTGCCAGAGTATTTTGTGGTGGCGACGGACTCAGGGCCTGATTAACGTTGCCGGGCAAGTGCCAGATCAGCGATTCCACAGGTCCGGTAAGGGCCAGAAGGTGGCGAACTATTTTGTTGCCGGAACAACCCCGCCTGAAATGAAAGTGGACCCAACAGCCTATATAAAGCAGCGCCGGGGGTGTCGGCGCTAATCTGAACCTTCGGGAGAACGAAATGAAATTCCGCACTATCGTTTCCGCAGTGGTTTTGACCCTGGTATCCACAGTGGCTTTCGCGCAGTCTGGCAGTCAGAATTCCAATCAGACCGCCGACAAGAAGGGGGAGCAGGCCGCACAACCCAACCCGTTCAGCACGTTCAGCAAGTTCGCTTACGGAAGGGTAAAAACCATCCTTGTCAGTTCCGCCGAGAAAATGCCTGAAGAGAATTACGACTTCAAGCCGACTGACGCCGTTCGCAGCTACGGCCAGATTGTCGGACATGTGGCGGATGCACAATATATGTTTTGTTCCGTCGCGCTTGGCGAGAAAAATCCCGGCTTGAAAATCGAGCAGACCAAAACCACCAAAGCCGATCTGGTTGCCGCCCTCAAAGACGCTGTGGCGTACTGCGACAAAGCCTATGACAGCATGACAGATGCATCCGGGAATCAAATGGTGAAACTTTCTGACTTGGACATGCCCAAACTCGGCGTGCTGAACGTCAACGACATGCATGACATGGAGCACTATGGGAACTTGGTCACCTACATGCGGCTGAAGAACATTGTTCCCCCAACTAGCGAACAACCACCGGCCGCGCCGCAGAAGAAATAAACAATTTCGCTAGAAGGGACGCGGTTGCTCGCGCCCCAATGAGCTTCCTGTTTGGTCCCGTAAACTCGGGTCAAAGCCTCTGTGAGGTTGTAAGGTCCGGTAACCCGACTACTCACAAAGTGGACCGCGAGGTCGAAAATCCCCATAACCACGAAATCGTTGACGAGCAATAGTGCGATTCTGCTGAGCGAGGCAGGAGATTAGTGAACGTGTAGTCTTCTCGCGGGCAACTCTTGCCCATCAACTGCAAGTGCGGCTGCCTTAGGTATGTTATAGCTTTGTTCCCGCATGCCAACGCGATGGGAAGCGAAGACCAGTCTGGCGTGAAGCGACGAGGAAAGGTCGGGGTGTTCGTTCCTTTGGTGCGTTCTTGTATGCGGCTAATTGACGGTTGAGTGCGTTGCGCTTGTCGCCGTAAGTCCACTGAAAGAACATGTAGATCAGGAAGTCAACTCCGAGGATGCAAAGCGCCAGAAATACTATAAGTGACATCGTTCTCTCCGCAGGAGGAATGGGAGTCCTGGATCAACTTGAGAGAGAATGCTGGAGAGGGCGCTGAAAAGGCCTGAGGAGTTCATCAGGAATATGTTAGGACGTCACTTTCTTGGGAATGACTCAAAACCGTGGCGTTGGCGTTTTCGCTTTATGCTTTCCTAATAAAAGGCTCAGGATTTCCTCAAAGTCATTTCCTTACCATCTGAAATGACTGTTGTGAGGGCATGAGTTGTCGCTTAAGCCATTCGGAGCTGCCTTCACGAATCGTCGATTCGTGATGGCGGTCACATACAGCCGGGCCGAACTGACTCAACGCCTAAACGGATCAATCTGATGCGCTCCGAATCGACCAGGAGCGGCGAGGAGTCAAGGAAGGAGCCATCATGTTAACTGGACCAAAGGGCACGGAGCAGGATTCGATTGCACAGTGTAGTGTTTGTGGCCGTATCGAGGCATTATTCGGCCTTCCCGGAAGAACTGAGAAATGTTGTCTGGAGTGCAGTGCCGACTTGGCAACGGTCATATTGTTGAGTACTGAGATCGAAGCCGCGACGCTGGCCGGGAGAGGCACAAACGCGTTGGTGTCTGAATTCTCCGAGATCAGCAGCCGGATGCTTGAACGATCTCAATCTACGGAACTGGGCAATGGTTGAGTTTCTACTCGTTATGATACGAGCGAGAAGGACTGGCGGGTGGCGCACCCTTTGGCTTTTGGTATTTCAAAGGGCGCGGTCTTTGAATCTCAAGCGAACCCGATTTCCCGAGAAGTCCCTGAGCTTCTGTGAACGCCGGGAGGGAACGGTTCAGCACGTTACGATATCGACCTCGACCCGGAGACGGGCCGGATTATCGGCTTGTCTTCGTCCGCATCCGCTCGTAGCGTAGCGCGACCGATCCATTCGAGTAGGACTTGCACTCTGTCAACTTGAAGTCGCGCTGCGGGAACTTGCCCGGGAAGCCGGGGATGCCGTCACCTAAAAGAACGGGACCAAGACCGATGAAGAGTTCGTCCACCAAATCCTCTTGCAGGAAACTGCGGCACAACTGGCCCCCGCCGCCCAGGTAGATGTCTTTCCCTTTGCAGCGTTTTAGCTTTCTCACGAAGGCTGTCAGAGATCCGCTCACCACTTCGAATCCGTCGCGTTTGCCCGGCTTCCAACGTCGCGAGAATACGTAGTTAGAGATGCCCGGCATCTCCGGTATCTCACCACTCTTGCGCATTTCCGCCGTGGCAGCCGCTGTCTTGCGGCCCATGATGGTGGTGTCGATCTTGGCGAAGAAGTCTGCCATCAGCGCTTCGCCTTCTTTGTCTATCACCAGATAATCCATGGCGCCGTTCCGTCGCGCAATATAGCCGTCGATGCTGATTCCGAATCCCAGGATGACTTTCCGTGGCATGCCGCAACTGTAAAAGGACGTTTGCTTACCGTCAATAGAAACGAACAGGACTACGAGTCACGAATTCGTACCTCCTGAACCACACTCGACGCTCAATTGGGAAAGGGCGGGTGGCCGCTTCTGAATTCCGAAAAACGTCGTTGGGTGCCGCATCCGTGCGGTTTTCAGGGTGCGGTTTTTGTCCTGTGCCTAACCAAGCGCCGAGACTCAATCATCATCACGGAAATAGCTTTAGGTTGGGCGCGTTTTCCTCTGCATTGGCACTCGTGGACTTCAGGAATTGGTCGAGGCGGAGGAATTTGCGGCCAAGGGCTCCGGAATAGGCGGACCATTCGGGCTCGCCGGAGTCAACGGCGAGGGCGGCGCGGGCGGCGGCGAGCTTCGAATCGAGATCGTCCAGATAGTGGAAAACCAGGGCTTCGCGGATCATGGGGAGCTTGGGAGAGCCGAATTCGTACTGGCCATGATGGCTGATGATAAGATGCTGAACGACTGTCTTCAGGTTTGCGGGAAAACCGTCGATAGCGTCCATGGCTTTTGAAACGGTTTCGAATTCCATCATGATGTGGCCGAGGAGCTGGCCTTCGACGGTGTAACCGATGGCGCGTTCGTAGCAAAGTTCGTCGAGCTTGCCGACGTCATGGAGCATTGCGGCAGTGAGCAGAAGATCGACGTCGAGCTCGGGATAGTGCGCAGCGGCTTGTTTGGCGAGACCGCACAAACTTAAGACGTGCTCGATGAGGCCGCCGAGATACGCATGGTGCATGACTTTGGCGGCGGGAGCGCGCTTGTATTTCGCGGCGATCGCTGGATTCGAGATGATCCCGGTGACGAGTTTGTTCAGCCAGGGATTGGCGATGGAAGCGGCGAATTCCTGGAGCTGCGCGAAAAGCTTTTCGACATTTTCTTTGGTGTGTGGGAGGAAATCGGCGAGGTCGATTTCCTCGGGCTTGGCGAGGCGAAGCTGCTGAAGAGAAAGCTGCGGCCGGTTGCGGTAGAGTTCGACGCGGGCGTTCACCTTGACGAAATCGTCGCGGTTGATGTTTTTTACGGCGGCGTCGAATTGGTCCCACATGCGGGCTTCGATGGTGCCGCTGCGATCGCCAAGTTCAAGGCGCAGATAGGGCTTGCCTTCGCGGGTGTTGCGAATTTCTTTTTCGTGAACGAGGAAAAACGTAGTGATGGATTGTTCGGTGTTCAGATCGGTGACGAAGGGCGTCTTCATGAGGAGGATGTTGAGCCGGAACGCTTGCCGAAGAGCAGGAACTTCTTGTGGCCCTTCTTGCTCTTGGTCACTTCGGGCGTGGCGCTGACTTCTTGAATCTCCGAGCCTCCGCCGCCGGCGATGTCCTGATAACCGGGCTTGATCACGACGTAACTCTGCTCCCGCAAGGTCTTAAGGTATTCGCGCATTGCGGGTTCCATACGCCCGCCGTAGAGCCTGTCCATGATTTCATTTTTGACCTTGGCGAGCGACTGTTCGCCTTCGTCGTAGTGCTCCAGGACTTGCAAAACCAAGTAGCCTTGTTTCGTTTCCATGACTTCGGTTAGTTGATTGCGTTTCATCTGGAAGACTTTGTCTTCGAGTTCCTTCGAAAGCTCGCCGCGCTTGTAAACCCCAAGAAAGCCGCCCTGGCTCTTGGTGCTGCCATCGGAAAGGCGCTTGGCGATTTCGCCGAAGTCCTCGCCATCCTGGACGCGCTTGAGGGCAGTTTCCGCCTTTTTCTTCAGGTCGGGTAGATCTTCCGTCTTTTTTCCTTCAGTACTAACGACGATTTCGCGCAGGGCCACCTGCTCAGGGCGCACGAATTCAGCTTTGTGCGCCTCGTAATACTTTGACACTTCTTCGTCGCTGATGGTGATGTGCGAGCCGACTTCGCTGCTGATCACGCGCTGCGTCAACAGAGTGTTCTTAATGTTGTTCTTGAAATCCTCGAAGTTCATTCCCTGGCCGGAGACGGCCTTTTCAAGATCTTCCATGCTGGCCAGTTTGTTGTCGGTGCGGATGGCGTCGAGCCTCTTAATAAGCTCCGGCTCGACACTCACTCCCATGTCCTTGGCGCGCTGGACGAGGAGCGATTGGTCGACGAGGTCACGCAGGGTGTTTTTCTGGCGGTCTTCGATGGCGGTCTGCAATTGTTCCGGAGTGCAACGATTCTGACATTCGGCTTTGGCGTCATCTACGGCGGTCTGGCGCGCCTTGTCATACTCCGAGCGCGTAATGATTTCATTGTTGACGCGGGCGATGATTTCCTCGACGGTCTTCCCGGAATCCGGATTAGCCGGCTTCGACACAGCAGGTTTCGCGGGCTTTTCGGATTTCGGGTCGGGGGCCGCCATTCCCGGCTTCTCTAGAGCGGGTGCAGGAGCCGGTTTCGGCTGAGAACCCTGCGGCTGGTCCTGTGCCGCGAGCGGCAGGGCGGCGCAGAACGCGACGATAACGGCAAGTTTTCGCATCAATTTCCTCACCTCTAAAGTTTAGCCCTGCCCCTGAAGGCCGAGCAATACGTTTCTCAAAGCAGCGGGGATGGATTCTCCTCGTTTAGTTTCCATCCAGAGTACGCCGCCGGGATCGAGCTTTATGCCTGTACGAGAGCGTACCACGGAGACCAGTTTGGCCGGGTCCAGGGTTGTCTCGGGATGGAAACGGACCGCGATGCGGGTTCCCTGGCGTTCGACGGCGGAAATCCGCAAGCGCTCACACATGGATTTGAGGGCGGCGTATTCCAAAAGGTTTTCCACGGAAGAAGGCGGGGTGCCAAAACGGTCTTCGAGCTCTTTGCGCACGTCCTGTTTGTCTTCTTCAGAAGCGATCGAAGAAATACGTTTGTAGGTACGCAGGCGGAGGCTTTCGCTCGGGATGTAGTCCTGCGGGATTCGAACGTCAAAGCCGAGGCTGAGGGTGGTACGGAGATCCGGAGCGACTTCTTCGCCTTTCAGTTTGGAGACGGCCCGCTCCAGCATCTGGCAATACATATCGAAGCCGATGGCTTCGATATGGCCGTGCTGCTGGCGGCCGAGCATGTTGCCGGCGCCACGCAATTCGAGGTCGAGAGCGGCGATGCGGAATCCGGCACCCAGTTCGCTGAATTCTTTCATGGCAGCGAGACGCTTGCGGGCGATGTCGGAAAGCGAGGTGTCTGGCGGAACGAGGAGGTAGGCATAGGCGCGCTGGGCGGAACGACCGACGCGGCCGCGGAGTTGGTAAAGCTCAGCGAGGCCGAGGCGGTCGGCACGGTTGATCAAGATGGTGTTGGCGCGCGGGATATCCAGGCCGTTTTCAACGATGGTGGTCGCAACGAGGACGTCGGCTTCATCGCGGATAAATTTCAACATCACACTTTCGAGCTCTTTTTCGGCCATCTGGCCGTGGGCAACAACGACACGCGCCTTGGGAACCAGCTTCTGCACCATGGCTCCGAGCGAATAGATGGATTCGACGCGATTGTGAATGAAGAAGACCTGGCCGTCGCGAGCAAGCTCGGTTTCGATAGCGGTTTGCACGAGCTCTTCCTGGAAAGGGGCGACGACGGTTTGAATGGCCAGGCGGTCGCGCGGAGGAGTTTCGATGACGGACATGTCGCGAAGACCAACAAGCGACATGTGCAGCGTGCGCGGAATAGGTGTGGCCGAGAGCGCGAGCGCGTCCACGTTTTTGCGCATTTCCTTGAGGCGCTCTTTATGAGCGACGCCGAAGCGCTGTTCTTCGTCGACGATGAGAAGACCGAGGTCGGCAAATTTGACATCTTTCGAGAGCAGGCGGTGCGTGCCGATGACCACGTCGACCTTGCCCGCCTCCAGATCGGCGAGGACTTTCTTCTGTTCGGCGGCGCTGCGGAAACGGCTGAGCATTTCGATGCGGGCGGGGAAAGCGGCAAATCGCTTCCTGAAAGTTTCAAAGTGCTGGAACGTGAGCACGGTCGTGGGCGCGAGAACTGCGACCTGCTTGTTGTCGATTACGGTCTTAAATGCCGCGCGCATGGCGACTTCCGTCTTGCCGTAGCCGACGTCGCCGCAAAGCAAGCGGTCCATAGGCTCAGGGCGCTCCATGTCGCGCTTGATGTCGCGAATGGCGGTGACTTGGTCGGCAGTTTCCTCAAATTCAAATGCGTCCTCGAATTCGCGCTGGAAATTGCCGTCCGGCGAAAAGGCAAAGCCCTCCGTCGTCTTGCGCTGGGCGTAGAGCGCGAGAAGCTGGTCGGCCATGTCTTCGACGGATTTGCGCGCACGCGTCTTGCGGCCGTTCCAGACGGTGCCGCCGAGTTTGTCGAGTGGCGGATGGGTGCCTTCGAGGACACGGTACGTCTGGACAAGATCCATACGTTCGAGGGGAACGTAGAGGCGGGCATCTTCGGCGTACTTCAACAGCATGAATTCGCCGCTGTGTCCGCCGGACTCGATCTGGCGAAGCCCTTCGAACTGGCCGATGCCGTGATCCACATGGACCACGTAGTCGCCGGGCTTCAGCTCGGCAAAATCGCCGAAGAAACCGGACGTGCGAATTTTGCGGCTAGGGCGCTCGACCGTCGGGGTAACGTCGAAAAGATCGGCGTGGCCGAAAAGGGTAAGGCGAGTGTCGGGGAACGCGACGCCTTCCGCGAAGGGTGCGCGAATCAGCAGCATCGCCGCTGACTCCTGCGCGCCCTCGGCGGTGAACCCGGCGGCGGCATTTTCCGATTCGCCGAGGACATAAGGCACTTCATATTCGCGGCAGATGTCCGCGAAGCGCTCGATCTCACCGGTGCTTGCGGCGGTCAGGAAAACGGTTCCGCCAGATGCGAGCTGGGACTTTACGTCGCCCATGCAGGCAACGACATCGCCGTGAAAGCGCGCGCTGGGCCGGGAGGAAAACTCGAACTGCGGTATGGAACCAATCCCCAGCGCAAGCTGCTCGATGTGAATTTGGGAATTTTTTTCGAGAGCGGCGGCAAACTGCTCTTCAGTCCAAAAATAATGAGAGGCAGCGGGTGAGTTGGCGCGGCCGTGACGTTCGTAATTCTCCGTCGCGGCGGCGAGATGCTTGGCAGCGGCCTCACGCAAAGATTGAGGCTCATCAAGGAAGACGATCGGGCGGAGCGAACTTTCTGCCAGCTCAAACAGCGTGCTTGTCCCGGGTTCGCCGGCGAGGCCAAAGGACCATGGCGTCTCCCAGGCGGCATCACTCAAGTTTGCTTGCTCGGGCGCGGGCAGAGACCATTCCGTCAAGGGCAGGAACGTCGTGCGAACGACGGGGGCAATTGAACGTTGCGTGCGAGGGTCGAATTCGCGCACGGATTCGACGGTGTCGCCGAGCAGCTCAATGCGGACGGGGCGAGTGGCTTCCGGCGAGAAAACGTCGATGATGCCTCCGCGCACGGCGAACTGCCCAGGCAGCTCCACCATTTCCGTTCGCGTGTAGCCAACAGAACCAAGATGAGTGATCAGTTCTTCGTGAGAAATCTCAATATCTTTGGCCAACGTGCGCGTGAGATAGAGGTACGCGGCCGGATCTTGATAGCGCCAGAGCGCAGCTGTAATAGGGGCGATCACCAGAGAAACCTGTCCATCCGCGACGCGAAAGAGAGTGGCGGCGCGGCGTTCCAAAATGTCAGCATGCGGGCTTTGCGATTCCCAGGGCAGCCGGTCGAAGGCAGGGAGTGTGGCGACGCCGCCCGTGGCTCCTGGAAAGACGCCGCCGAAGAAACGCAGCGTTTCCGCGAGGGCCTCGGCGCGACGATTGGAGTCCGTAACAAAAAATGCCGGACGCCGCAAAGCGTGCGCTAAATATGCAGCAACGAGAGCCTTGGCGACATCGTGCAGACCGGTGATCGAAATATGGTTCGCGCCGGAGCGCAAAGCGGCCAGCGCGCCCTCCATCGCAGCATGGCGAAGCAAGGCCTCCAATCTTTCGCGGACGGCTGGAAGTATCATGCGTGGTTAATCAGGATTCTGCGCGGGGGGGCGCGCACCTTCAGGCTGAGGCTTCTCGCCGAAGCCTTCGCGAATTTTTCGGAGAATGGCCGATGTCGAATAGCCCGCAACTACAGGAATGGAGACGACGCGCCCTCCGGCGGCTTCCACCTCGTCGCGGCCCACGATTTGGTCGCCGGGCCAATCGCCGCCCTTCACCAGGACGTCGGGGAGAAGGCGCGTGATCACTTCGCGCGGCGTCGGATCGTCGAAGATCACCACAGCGTCCACGGACTCCAGTGCTGCGAGAATCTCCGCGCGCTCGCGCTCCGGGAGAATGGGGCGGCCTTCCCCTTTCAATTGGCGCACACTCGCATCGCTATTCAGGCCGACGATGAGGACATCTCCCAATTCGCGCGCCATTTCCAGGATGCGGATGTGGCCAGGATGAAGCAAATCAAAGCAGCCGTTGGTGAAGACGACGCGGCGGCCATTGCGTTTCTCGCGGCCAAACCGCAAAATCGCTTCCTCAAGTGTCAAGACTGCTGAACTCAAAGGATCTCCATGGAGGACAGAAAACGACAAAGTTGTATCTGTAAAACGGTAGTTTATCACGCGCAGCAGGTCCGGCGCGTGAGGGCCGGCAGCAGGATAGTGGGTGAGTCTCCGATCACGTGACTTATCAGGTGGGCAACTTCTTGCAAGGCACTTGGGATCTAAGGATTACTTCGGGTAGCCGACAAACCACCCGGAATCTCGTCTCTCCCTTGCCACAACGACGATTGTGGATCGCGATAGGCACTCATCCAAGTTGTCATTTAGGGGGATGCATAAAGCGCTGGCGAACAACCGCGTGGACACGGGGACGTGACGCGCCGGAAGGCACGCCACGCCCCAGCTCAAGAAAGGGGGTTGTGTTCGAGGTCGTGGATGGGTGCAGTGGTCACCCGGTCGATGTTGAGTTAGTTGTCTCTATCGCTTTCGGCGAGCGGATGTAACCTCGTGCGCGTGGTGACGTAGAGGTCGTTCGCCCCCGACCCGCCAGGCCGAGTCGAGTTAAAGTAGAGAGTCGTGCCGTCGCGAGAGAGAGCTGGAGCTCCATCGTTGGCTGGGCTGTTGACAACGGGTCCCAGGTTTACGGGCAGCGACCATGGATCTTCAGGGTCTTTCCGCGTGGAAACCCAGAGGTTGCAGCAAAGTGTAGGCACGGGGCCGACTCTGCCGGGCCGAGCCGACGTGATAAAGATTTCGAGACCATCTCGTCGGATGGCCGTACGTGTGTCGCGGAACGGGCTGCTGAGTTCCGAGACCAAGACACCGGGCCCGAACTGTCCGTCCTCATCCATCTTGCTCACATAGATGTCCCAATCACCGATATTTCCCGGTCGGTTGAGACTTGTGAAGTAGAGAAGAGTGGCATCTTCTTCTTTGTCGACAAAGAGTGTTGGACCGTCATCGTCCTGAGGACTGTTAATTTGGCAACCGAGGTTCACGGCCGGTTCCCACGCAAAATCATCGTACACGTCTTTGCGGTGCGAAGCGTAGATGTCAAACCCTCCGCAGCCGCCCGGGCGGTTGCTACCAAAGAACAACCAATGCCCGTTCGGGGAGAACGTAGGAGCGCTTTCGTATGCGGCGGTGTTGATGTTAGGTCCGAGGTCTTGCGGCGTTCCCCAGGGATCGTCGACGGTAGGCCTGTGAGAAACCCAGATGTCAAAGTCACCAAATCCACCTGGCCGGTCGGAGATGAAGTACAAGCTCAAATTGTCCCTGGAGATGGCCGGCCGCTGCTCGTTGTATTTTGAATTGATTGTCGGGCCGAGGTTGACCGGCGGCCCCCAATCGGAGAATCTCTGGGCGGTGGCCAAGGGTGCCAGGGCGAGAGCCGCCAGCCAGGCAAACAGAGTCGCCTTGGTGATTGGATTGCAAATTCGATGTTTCACTGTCTTCCTCCTAGTCGTGTCTGGGAATTGCGCAAACGCGGCAACTTTGGCGCGGATGGGGGTGGGTATCAATGGCCTGCCTATGGTTTACGTCTTGCTTCCGTCTGATTGCGTAAGTTGGTGAATGAGAAGGTGTTCGGGCAAGGGCAGGTAACATATGGTTTCAACGTAGGCGGTGATAGAATGCCCCAACACAAGGGATTGCAATGCACACCCTTCCCAGTGTCTATCCGGTTGTCCACTTCGGGGCCTTTGAGGTGGACCTGTCCTCGGGTGAGATTCACAAGCACGGCCACAAGATCAAACTGCAAGAACAGCCCTTCCAAGTGTTGGCGATGCTTCTGGAGCGGCCCGGCACTGTGATCACCCGGGAAGATCTGCGCACGCGGCTCTGGCCCGCCGACACATTTGTGGATTTCGACACAGGTCTGAACAGCGCTATCAAGAAACTACGCGATGCGCTGGGTGATTCCGCCGATCTGCCTACTTTTATCGAGACGCTGCCGCGTCGCGGTTACCGCTTCATTTCGGCGGTTGCAACTCCCTCTGCGTTGCCAACGAAGGAGCCGCTTGTGGCCAAGGGCGAGCCCGCGGCACCCAAGCGCGAACAAGGCAAAGGGCAGGGCGCTGCACCTAAAGGCCGGACAGAAGGAAGAGGCTTTTTTCGGCCAACCACGATCGGCACCCTCACTCTCGTGCAGCTGCTGTCCTGGCTTATTTGCTCAATCTGGGAGGGCTTCGGCAAAAACTCTTCGTGGGGGCCTCTCGGCCAAAGATTCAGTCCCTCGCCGTGTTGCCGTTGGAGAATCTCACGGGAGACCCGACGCAGGAATATTTTGCTGACGGCATGACCGACGAGCTGATTACTGATCTGGCTAAGATCAGTGCCCTTAGGGTCATTTCTCGCACGTCCATCATTCAATACAAGGGGACGAAGAAGCGTCTACCGGAGATTGGGCGGGAGCTAAACGTGGATGCAGTTTTGGAAGGAACGGTGACGCGCGCGGGCAATCGGGTGCGGATAACTGCGCAGCTGATCGATGCAACGACTGACAAGCACCTATGGGCTGAAGAATACGAGGGCGACCTGGGCGACATCCTGAGGTTACAGGGTCAGGTCGCCCGAGCCATTAAGAATGAGATCCAGATCAAACTCACGCCGCAAGAGGATCTTCGCCTGGCGAGCGCTCCCGCGGTCAATCCTGAGGCCCACGAGGCTTACCTTAAGGGCCGCTACTATTTGGAGCAGTGGTCAACGGCTGGGACGAAAGTAGCGATCAGCTATTTCCAGAAGGCCATCGAAAAAGATCCAGAGTTCGCTCTGGGGTACGCCGGGCTGGCCGAATGCTATATGCAGTGGTCGCCATTATCGAGAGAGGAGTCAATCGCCAAAGCAAAGGCGGCAGCGATGAAGGCCATGGAGCTTGACGAGACTCTCGGCGAAGCTCATGCGTCTTTAGCGCTAATCAGGTTCCTACATGACTGGAACTTACCAGAGGCGGAAAATGAGTTTAGACGTGCTATCGAACTCAGCCCCAACTATGGGGAAGCACGAGTATTCCCATTTCCTGACGCAGATGGGTCGTACCCAGGAGTCCCTCACTGAGTCTAACCGCTTTCTGGAGCTTGACCCACTCTCGCCCGCTCCCAACCTACATCTCGGCTGGTCCTATCTCTTCGCAGGAAAGTACGATCAAGCGATTGGACAATTGCAAAAGACGCTGAAGATTGACCCGAACTACGTCGAAGCCCATAGCTGGCTCGGGCAAACCTATGAGCAGAAGAAGATGTATCAGGATGCTCTCGCGGAGTTTCAAAAAGCGCTGGATCTGTCCGGGGGAGATACGGAATACCAAGCGCTGCTCGGTCACGCCTATGCCATGTCAGGGAAGAGAGACCAGGCCCAGGCCGTGATCGCTGGGCTGCAAGCACGGGTGTCTCCCGTTTCACCACGTGACATAGAAATCGCAATCATCTACACAGGTCTTGGAAACCGGGATAAGGCGTTTGACTGGTTGGGAAAAGCCTTCGAGCGGCGGAACGCATATCTGATTTATTTCTTCAGAGTCAACCCGATGTTCGATAGCCTTCACTCGGACCCGCGGTTTGCCGATCTGCTCCGTCGCGTGGGCCTCCCGCCGCGAGAATAGAAAATAAAAGTTAGAGAGCAGTGATGCAGTTCAGATTGGCAGCTCCATCTGGACCTGTCCCCCGATCGCGGTCGAATGACGGGCAACTCTGACGTAACGCGATTAGGTAAGGGTTGCCGACAATTCCCCCGCAGTCGTAATGCAGGCAGCGGAAATCAGGGCCGCGGGCAAAAAGATGGAACATTAAGGACCGATACAGCGTACCCATCGGCTGAGGACAGGGAACTTATGCTGCGCTGGACTTATATATACAGTTTAATTTTGTTGATTTCACTCCTTGCCCCGTTTTACTCGCAGTCCACGCTTTGGCGGGACCCATCTCCGCACACGACACAATTGGTGTCCGTGGATAAAGACGTCCGCCTGGAAGTGCTCGATTGGGGCGGCTCGGGTAGACCTGTGATTCTCCTCGCAGGCGGTGGGAACACGGCGCACGTCTTCGACGAGTTCGCGCCGAAGCTGGCGGCCAACTACCACGTGTATGGCATCACGCGACGCGGCTTCGGCGCGTCAAGTTACTCGCCTTTGGAGAACGGAGCCGATCGCCTCGGCGAAGACGTGTTGGCGGTAATTCGCACTCTCAAACTTAAAAAACCTATCTTGGTGGGACACTCGATTGCCGGCGTGGAATTGAGCTCAGTTGTGACAGTACACCCAGAGAGCATTGCCGGTGTCGTCTACCTGGAGGCTGCCTACCCATACGCATTTGACAACGGCAACGGGCCGACGATGAAGCAGTTTCAAGGCCTCCAAGGACCTCAACCTCCCACTCGCGGTGAGTCCGACTTGAAGAGTTTCAGCGCACTTCAGAAGTGGGATGCAGAAGTGTATGGATTTCGCCTTCCGGAGTCGGAATTTCACCAGACGTGGGATTCAACTTCCGACGGACGAGTGGGGAAGCCTCGTGACTTCTCGGGCTCGGAAATCTTTACGACGCTAATGAATGGCACGAAAAAGTACGCAAGAATCCCAGTACCCGCATTGGCGATCTTTGCCATACCCCACATTCGAGAAACCTGGATGACCAAAAGTACAGACCCCACCGTCCGCAGCGCGGCCGATAGTTATTTCGCAGATCTCGACGTCATAGCAGAAAAGCAGGCGAGGGCTTTCGAAGACGGCGTACCTACGGCGCGTGTAATAAGGCTACGAGGTACGCACTACATATTCGTGTCAAATGAATCAGCCGTGCTACGCGAAATGCGTGCCTTTCTTGGGAGCCTAAAGTAGCAGTTGTGGACACTGAGTTTTAATTTGCAGTAAAGGCGCTTCAATCCGTACAAAGCTTGGCTCCCAGCGGGTGACGGGCAACTCGGAAGTAATCCACTTGCCAGATTAACGCGCAAATCAGAGACTGACCGACTACTGGCGGCGGGCGATGAAATCACGACAGGGCATCCGGGCGCTTGCAGGTGTCATACTCTGCGGCGTCGGAGTGTGGCTCGCGGTGCCGACGCGGTATCGGGAACGGACGTTTCTGATTGATGCTGGGGGCTGCCGGCTGGAGACCACGATCGTGGAAAAGCAAGAGGGAGGCTCGCAAGGAGCGGCTTTGCTTTTCCACGGAATTTCGGCGAACAAGAAAATCATGTCGTACCTCGCGCGAGGATTTGCCGAGCAGGGCCTGCGCGTGTACGTTCCGGATTTGCCTGGACACGGGCGCACACCGGGGCCGTTTTCTCCGGCGCGAGCGGAACAGTGCGGGGAGGCACTACTGCGCGAACTGATTTCACGCGCAGTTATCGATGCCAAACGTACGATTCTTGCCGGACATTCGATGGGCGGGGCTATCGCGGAGCGGGTCGCTTCCCGCGTTCCCGTTACGGGCTTGATCGCCATCTCGCCGGCGCCCATGCGGGCAGCGCACGGAGTGACTCCGGAAAAGTTGCTTTTCAGGGATCCGCCGGAACTTCCACCAGATTCGCTCGTGATGGTTGGCTCGCGCGAACTGGAGTCGATGCGCGGCAATGCCGCCGATCTGGTTGCCTTGCGACGCGATGCGACTTCGAAATTTCTGGAAATTCCCGGCGCGTCGCACGTCAGCGTTCTTTTCAGCGGGGCCGCGATGCGCGCTTCACAGAACTGGGCGGCACAAGTCCTACATTTGGCTCCGACTGCGGCGTTGCCTTCTCATCGGCCGCTTATCGGAGCCCTGGCCGGCTTCGTAGGCATCCTGCTGATCGCCGGACCTTTTCTACGGGAAGTTTCTGGAAAAAACACGGGCACAGAACTCGTCGGGATTGGCACCGTAATCGGCATGCCACGACTTGTACTGGAATTTGCGGCTGGCTCCTTAGTGATCGTGATTCTCTTGCGATTCTGGATTCCGTTGAAAAGGATCGGGCTTTTTCAGGGGGACTATCTTGCCAGTTTCCTGCTCCTTCTTGGGGCAGTGCTGACCTTCATCCATTGGAGTTCCGTGCGGGAGGCACTTGCGAGTTCCCCTCGCCGCTTGCTCGCGGCGTCATTCGCCGGACTCGTGCTACTGCTACTCGCCACCGCGTGGTTTGATTTGACGTTTTACGAGGCCTGGCTGACTGCGGCAAAGTGGGCACGCTTCCCGTTTCTCTTGGCGGTCTTGCTTCCGTATCACCTCGCGGAAGAGACGCTGCTCGGCCCGGTGCAAAGCGGAAAGAGATGGCCCCGGCTGGCGCTTGCTCTGACCTTGAGGCTCATCACCTGGGGAGCCCTGATGGCCGGCGTCTTGATATTGCACAACGGAGAAATCCTGATGGGCTTGCTGTCGCTGTACATGGCGGTGTGCAATTTGATACAGCGGAGGGGTATGGACATAGTGCGTAGTGAAACCGGTTCTGCAGGGGCGGCGGCGCTATTCGGTGCTATACTCCTCGCGGGCTTTTGCCTGGTGATCTTTCCCCTCACCTAACGGCCCATCACGTTAGGACCCGCCACCGAAGGAACTCAAGGCGGGGGTTCCGCGCTCAGGGACGGAATTGATGGCGCTCAGCGAGACACGACCATGGCCCAGATAGCAATCGTCGGCGGGGGACCGTCCGGCGCAATGTGCGGTGAGCAGCTCGCGCGCGCGGGCCATAAGGTCAATCTTTTTGACGAGCACCTGGCGTGGGAAAAACCCTGCGGCGGCGGACTGACACACAAAGCCATACAGTGCTTCCCTTTCCTGCTCGATAATTCGTATCCCAAAAAACTGGTGAATTCCGTCGAGCTAATCAGCAGCGAAGAACATCATGCCACGCTCGAAATGCCCCATCCGATCGTGATCTATTCACGAACGGTGCTCAACGGCATGCTTCTGGACCGCGCACGGGACGCTGGTTGCAACTTGCAACGTTCCCGCGTGATGAGCGTGGACACGACTACCGCGAAGCCGCGCTATTGCGTGGAAGGCGAATGGAAAGAAGCCGATTTTCTGGTACTTGCGGCCGGTGCCCGCAATCAACTGGTTCCCGAAACACGGGCGTTACAACGGGACGAGTTGGAGATGACGCAAGGCTACTTCGTGCCACAGACCAGAGACGCCATCACCATCAAGTTCTTGCCGCAGTTTGAAGGCTATATCTGGTCGTTCCCTCGCTGCGATCATCTCTCGGTGGGCATTTGCGGGAGCATGTCCTCACATTCGAGCACGGAGCTGCGAGGACATTTACAAGACTTTGTTGAGAAGCACGGCATTCCGACGGAGGGGGCAAAGTTTTACAGCCACGTGCTGCCGTCGCCTAAGGAGCGCACGCTTTCCGAACGAAGTGTGATCGGAAAGAACTGGGCGCTTATAGGAGACGCGGCGGCCTGGGTCGATCCGCTCACGGGCGAGGGACTTTTCTATGCCATTCGCTCCGGCGAACTGCTAGGCCGCTCTCTCGCGGCGGGCTGCCCAGAAAAATATCCCGCGTGGGTAAAGGCTACTTTCTGCGCCGAACTGGAGTTTGCGGCGCGCATCGTTCGGCGTTTCTATCGCGGCTCGTTCCTAGGGAGCGCTGTTACGACGCGCATGGTGCAATTCATGCGGCGCAGCCCGGTATTTCGGCAATTGATGGGCGACCTCTTCAGCGGCACACAGGACTACACCAGTTTGAAGCGAAGACTGTGGGGCCACCTGGGGATCACCATTAGCGAGTTTATTTCCAGTGTCTTGAGCCTGGATCGGCCCGCAAGGGCCAGCGTGCCGCGGGCGGGAACCGCGGGCGACTGACGATATCCGCTCCCTCCGCAATGTTTTCGCAATATAGTTATACGGTCGCAGTGGGCGTCTAACCCCCAGAGAAAAACACTTCGTGCAAAATCATGGCTACAGCAATAGCATCCCCAACATCAGCCAGAGGTGAGAAGCGCAAGAAGAGCGCGTGGAAGAATCTTCCGGACGTCTGGGCGCTGATGAAACCGAGGCGTGGGCTGCTGGCATTGGGCTTCGTGCTCATGGCCATCAATCGCCTTGCTGGATTAGTCTTGCCGGCTTCCACGAAGTATCTGGTGGACAACGTCATCAGCAAAAAGCAAATCCAACTGCTGACGCCAATCGTGCTGGGCGTCCTCGCCGCGACGGTTATTCAAGGGTTGACGTCATTCACGCTGACGCAACTGCTCTCCAAGTCCGCGCAGAAAATGATCGCGGACCTGCGCCGCCAAGTGCAGGCGCACATCGGCCGGCTTCCGGTTTCCTTCTACGATGCCAACAAAACCGGCGCGCTCGTCTCACGCATCATGAGCGACGTGGAAGGCGTACGAAATCTGATCGGTACGGGCCTGGTCGAGTTTGTTGGCGGGATCATGACCGCCGTCATCGCGCTGGTGTACTTGATTCATACGAGCGTGACCATGACGGCCGTCGCATTTGGCATCCTGCTGGTCTTTGGGTACGGGATTAACAAAGCCTTCGCTACAATTCGCCCAATTTTCCGCGCCCGGCCGAAAATCAACGCCGAAGTAACGGGACGCCTCACCGAATCGCTCAGCGGCGTTCGCGTGGTGAAGGGTTACCATGCCGAGGAGCGCGAAGAAGGGGTCTTCGCGGGCGGTGTGCAACGGCTGCTCGACAATGTGCTGAAAACACTTACAGCCACTTCGCTGATGAGTCTTTCCGCCGCAGGGTTAATGGGCATCGTCAGCGCTATCATCATGGAGCTAGGCGCGCACAAGATTCTTGGCGGCACGATGACGCTGGGAACTTTTTTTGCGTTCAACATTTTCCTGGGCCTGCTCGTTGCTCCTGTCTTTCAGATCGTAGCCATTGGCACGCAAATCACCGAGGCCATCACGGGTCTGGAGCGCACGCGCGAAATCCTGAATGAGAAGCTGGAAGATGATGAGCCAGGGCGGACGCAAACGCTCGATCGCGTCAACGGGCTGGTAGAGATGGAAAACGTGAGCTTTGCTTACGACACGCGGAAGGAAGTTCTGCACGACGTGAGTTTCCGTTCGGAACCGGGAACGGTTACTGCTCTCGTTGGACCTTCGGGAGCCGGAAAATCAACAATCATCGGGCTGATTGCGGCGTTTTACGTGCCGTCGAGCGGGCGCGTTTTGGTCGATGGCGTGGATCTTTCGACGGTGAAGCTGAATTCGTATCGCACGCAACTCGGCGTGGTGCTGCAGGAGACTTTTCTTTTCGATGGAACGATCCGGGAAAACGTGGCTTTCGCGCGTCCCAACGCGACCGAAGAAGAAATTCTTGCTGCCTGCCACATCGCGCGCGTCGATGAATTTGCGGAATCTTTTGAGAACAAGTACGACACGGTCGTTGGCGAGCGCGGCGTAAAGCTCTCCGGCGGACAGAAGCAACGTGTCTCGATCGCGCGGGCGATTCTGGCCGATCCGCGCATCCTGATCCTTGACGAAGCGACTTCCAGTCTGGACTCGGAATCGGAGGCGCTCATCCAGGAAGGCCTGCGCTACCTCATGCGCGGGCGGACGACGTTTGTAATCGCGCATCGGCTTTCGACGATTCGACGCGCCGATCAAATTTTGGTAGTGGAGGCGGGGCGTGTTATCGAGCGCGGAACGCACGAAACCCTGTACGCTCTGGGTGGACGTTATTACGATCTCTACACCAAGCAGCACGCTGTCGAAGCCAATCTGTTCCTCGCACCCGGCGAAGGTAGCGACCAAGACGATCCCACGGGCGTGGAAATCCAGGCAGGCGGAAACGGGCGGAGTGATGCCGCTCTACCTGACGCTATCCGCATCATTCGCGGGCAATCCAATTGAGATCTGCATTTTGAGAAAGAGGAAAGGGCGCAGCAGAAGAAGTGCGCTCCCTCTATCAATTCTCATTGTGAAGGCGGTCAAGCGGTCGGACGGCGCACGATCAACTTCTTCGCTACGGGCGGTGGAATCAAGGTAGCCATTTTGCGGATCATGGCCAGCACCAGCCTCTTGTCCCCGTCGGAAAGTGTGGTGCTGTACTTCTTGATCTCCGCCAGGAAGCGAATTTCGTCCTGCGAGAGCTCGCCCAGTGCTTTTTGCGTTTCGCGATCGCGCGGCGTCTCCGTGCCCGGGAAAAAATCCGCCAAGGAAATGTCCATGGCCTCCGCGATTTTGGCGAGCGTTTCGAGGGACGGAACGGTGTGCCCGTTTTCGACGCGCGAGAGGTAACAACGCAGCAGTCCGGTGCGGCGCTCGATGTCGCCCTGGGACAGGCTGCGCTGGCTGCGATAGCTCTTGATCACTTCTCCGATGTTCACCCGAGGCTTTTCTTTTGGCATGGTCTCTCCACTAGAGGGGGTAGCTTACTCACTAACAGCAGGAGTGGCAAGAGGGATTTTCGGCTGGATGGTTCCAATCCGATAACGGCAGAAGGAATCTCGGTAAGGACGAGCCTCCCACCTAAGTGCCGACGGTAAAGAAAAGGCGAGCCGTAGCTCGCCTTTCTTAGCTTATCCCCGTTTCCTTACGTAACTGCGAAGGTCACGCTTATCCTTGTGTTGCGGCAACTGTTACCGGTTGTTGCAGGCGGAATTCCAGCAGCGTCTCGCTCGGCACCTTCACCTGCTGGCCCTTGGTCAACACCTGAACGCCAGCGCCGGCCGCCGAGCCCACGCCGGCACCGATTGCCGCGCCTTTGCCGCCGCCGGCAATCGCACCGATAATGGCGCCGGCTACCGCGCCACCACCAACTTTCTTGGCGGTGTCCGAGCCACGGCCCTTCCCTTTCAGACTGTAGTCGCTGCTGACGAGCGTGTAGTCCTTGCCATCGATCACGATGCGGGTCAGTTCAAGCTGCAGCTCACTGCTGCCGGAAATGTGACCCGCTTCCTTGGCTTCGGCCAACCGACCGTAGACATCCGTGCCTTTGCGCGCAACCACAGTGTTGCCAATGGTCAGGTCTGTTTCAAGGCTGGCGTGGAAGACGTCACCGACGTGATTTTTTGAGGAGTCAACACCGTCGATCATTCGGACCAGCAGGGATTGCCCCGCGGGGATCGTCACAGCCCCGCCTGGATCAGCGTTCGCCATGCTGGTGGATGCTGGCGGAGCCATCGCCCCAGCTGGGGCCGGAGTCGGAACGGGTGCAGGAGCGGAAGCTCCCGAACGACCAGTGAAAGTCAACGCCACGATGTCCGTAGTATTGAAAGCCTGGACTTCTCCATTGATCTCAAAACGCAACACGACTTGTGTGCCACCGAGGTACTTTCCCTTCAAAACAAGACCGTCTTTCAATTCAAGTGTGTCCGCCGTCGCCGCACTCGCCACAAACAGTCCGAGCGCGATCACGGCCAGAAAACGATTCCATTTGCGCATTGTTCCCTCTCGTTGCCGGAGGTCGCGATTGGCGCGATCTCCGCATTTCCCATTATGCCAGTGCCACGCAGTGATTCTACCGCATTGGATGGCGGAGAGGTGGCGAATGGTTGCGTCCTCCGCACTTGAAGGGAGCCTATAGAGTGGCCGCGGAAAGACACCTTGGGCATGGTCAAGGAGAGGCGTTACGGTCTACAACAGCGCCGAGCTATCCCGCGAAAGCGATTCGATTCACGTAAGCGATACGGGCCCAGACCTTCCGGTCGGGGCCCGTATGGTTCTGAAGCACGGCTAAGGGAAATAACAGTCCGCAACTTTGGAGCCTAGAGTTGGCGGCGAGCCTGATCAGCTTCTTCAGCCAGTTGCATGAGCTTTTGGACGATAGCGGTATTTTTCTTGGTCTTGGGATCCAGGAAGAGTCCGTCTTGAACAAAGCTAACGACTGAGGCCACCGCGCCTCCATTTCGAATCGATGTCGGGCGGATGATGGCCACCGGTCCAAATTTCTGGTCCAGAAAATGTGTTGGTTCGGGCATGATCAAATTGGATTGCAAAGTGTCTCCATTCAATGATTCCGGATTCGTTTCACCCTGTGCCGCGCTCAACGTTGTGAAGGTCACAGTCGAATTGTTCACAGGATCGAAATCCGTCAGAGGGGTCGCATTGCCAGCTTTATCTTGCCAGGTCTGGAAGTGCATGGTTTCGCTAGGGCCGATGCTCAGAAGGATGCGCAAGACTTCCAGATTGGTGACGTGCTGTGCCAGCGCTGGATAAAGGCTGGTGCCTCCCTGCTCGATGAACGCGAAGTGGAATCCTGCTGTGAAGGCGATTGCTTTAAGGTGGTCGGTAAACGTGGATTGCGTGGGATCGCTGAGATTGATGACGCTTCCGTTGGTGTCATCGTTGCTGCGGGGAATCGCCGTATGCTGGAGGACATTCAAACTCGGTACCGCTTGCTGAAATGGGGCGTTCGGATCGAAGTCGGGGTTTGTCACGCTGCGGTAACGTGACCAAAAACTGGTGTCGATCGTGAGCTGGGTGAGATTCGTGAGCCGCCCGGCGGTTTTGTTCGTGCCGTCCGCTTGGCTGCTCGGCAATACGCGGAAGTGGGAAAGATCCGCAGCACCCGCGCCCTTTGATTCCAGATAATTGCCGAGAAAACTGGCGTGGCTGATTTCGTCGTCGGTATTGTCGTGGATGTATTGCGGCATGTCCCCATCGAGGAGTTGCAACGCCTGAGTGTAAGCCGCGTTGCCGCCGGTGAGTCCGCTGAACTCGTTATCCTGAGTCCCGCCAAGTTCGGCGTACTGGCGCCAAAGGTCTTCTTCTACTTGTTCGAGGGCCTGCAGAAATCTGAGAATCGCGATGTCGCCCTTCGTGATTGGTGCGCGGTCGTCATCCTCGCGGTCGAACGCAAACGCCTTGCTTGCCAGCAGCCCGGCACCGACTGTTGCGGCCCCCGCCACCGTTCCATTCTTCAAGAATGAGCGCCGTGTGCTGCTCTTTGACAACATGTTTCCTTCTTTCTTCATCGGTCTTTCCCCTTTACGATTTGTACTTTGAGTCCTGCTGCAACGAAGCCAGAAACCATTTAGAGGTACCTCTGCAAAAAGATTCTTTGGGCTTAGATGGCAGAACTGGCCGGGAATAAACAAGTCTGAAGAACAAGTTTTTATCAACGTCCAGAGCACTCGGACGAAATGACTTACGAGGAAAGGTAAATCCAAAACGAACAGGACTTGGAGGGGGCTAGACGCAACCCCCCTTTGTTACTGAACGATTAGAGTGACTGGTGTCGAGTGGGACAGATTGCCAGAAGTGCCGGTGATCATCACCGTAGCGGTACCTCGTTGTGTCCCGCTCCCGGAATTGTTTGAGTTATAGCCGCAACCGATGGCAGCGGCTGTCACGAGCAAGAAAGCGAAACCTGTGGCTAGGCCCAGAATCCACCTCTTGCCTGCCCAACGGGGTCTCCGGATGCTTCCGACCAGGAAGGTGCCCAATAGGGCCAGCGCTGGAATGGGTAAGGTCATTGCGGAGAGGTTTCCAGGTTCATTTTTGCTTACGACCCCAGCATGCATATACGGCGAGGAGGAAGTATTGATGCTCACGGTGGTCATGATAGTGCCGCCGCTTGCTGGAGAGACGGACACGGGGCTGAAGCTGCAAGTCGAATTAACGGGAAGCGCGGAGCAAGTGAGATTGACCGCTGAATTGAAGCCATTGAGGCTGCCGATTGTCACGTTGAACATGGCGGTTTGTCCGGCGCTGATGGTCATCGTGGCCGGGGTCGCGTTGATGCTGAAATCGGGAGTCGGCGCTGGCGTGGTGTCTGGTGTAATGCGTGCCACTAGGATCGAATAAGAGCTCCCAAAGAGAGGGATTTGTAATCACGGCGCCATTCGAGTCCTTCAATTGTCCCAGGAACGCTCCGGTGGTGAGGTCGAAGGCGTTGATGGTGCCGTCACCGAAGTTGCCGACAAGCAGAGCTCCCGGAAAAGATCCGAACGTCGCGGGAGCAATGGTCACTCCCCAGGGTGCGTTCAGCGTTCCTTGAGAAGCAATGCGGCGGATGAAGGCACCGTTGGCATCAAACAGGCTGACAAATCCGGCCCCGGGGGCAAGTACGGGATCATGCTTGAGGGCATCCTGCTGCGCGAAGGTCACAATCACCTGGTTGTTCGCAATGACGTGAATTCCAAACGGGGCAAAGCCTGCGGGAAGTGTTGGGTCCAGGAAGGTGCCCCAAAGAGTGCTGTCGGGCTAAACCCGGCGTTATACGCTTCCCTATCTCCTGAGTTGAAATTAGCCGCGAGGATGAAATTGCCGGAGTCATTCTCAACAAGGGCGAGCCCCTTGTAGACAGCCCGCGCCGCGGAATTGTCCACGGCAAGGATGGCGTCCGTGCCGGTGCCGTTCCAGCCGGAGATGGTCCCGTCTTCGGTAACAAAGATGAAGCGGCTGGCGACGCGATTGACGTTGAACCCAAAAACGATACCGTTGATGAGATTCGCGACGATACCCGTCGGAGTGGATGGATTGGAGCTGCCCGTGGGGGCGGGTACACCGAGCGATCCCATCGGCACGCCGTTGCGATCGTAGACCATAGAGTTCCCGCCCTTGTTGTTGGCAATCCGGAAAGGCTGACCGGGCACAAAAGCGACGGCCCAAGGATTGTTCAAATTCGGATCCGTGTTAGCAGCAATTCCCTGGGAATCCGAGACCAGGTTGGTCTGCTTGAAACTGTTGGTTTGGGCATACGCCGAACAGATGGGAAACGCGATGGCGCAAATAGCCCCAAGTACAAAACCGCGAAATCTCTGCATGAAAGCGTTTTCTCCTCTTTGAGATACCCCAGGCGCAAGGAGACGTGCCCGATCGTGTTACCGACTTAGACGAATCGAGTTGGGGGGAATAAATCGTGTGAAGAACAAGTCTTTCTCAGTACATAGCCGCTACATGTGAATGGCCTTAGAGGGAAAGCTCACGGTCTGGCGGCCCGAACTCAAAGGTGGCCGTGACTCGGGGCAGCTGGTCACTGGAAGGAAAAATGATGGATTTTGCAGTGGCCACACCGATGCTGCGATTTGGGACGTTTGAAGTCAATGTTCACTCGCGCGAAGTTCGCAAGCATGGAATGCGCATCCGAATGGAAGAAAAACCCTTCCAAATCCTGGAAATGTTGTTGGAACGTGCCGGGCAGGTCGTAACCCGGCCCGCGCTGCGCGAAAAACTTTGGCCCGACACGGTGGTCGGCTACGAGCACGGGCTGAACACGGCCATCAACAAACTGCGCGACCTGCTCGGAGACTGCGCGCGGAGTCCCCGCTTCATCGAGACCCTTCCTCGCCTGGGGTACCGCTTCATTGCACCGGTGGTGGTGTCTGGGAAGGACGTTGCAACGGCTGGCAAAAGAATGCTACTTGTCTTGCCGTTCGAGAGTTTGTGCGGCGATGACGAGCAGGAATACTTTGCCGAGGGATTGACGGAAGAGACGATTTCGCAGCTCGGCCGGCTTAATCCCAAGCGCCTGGGTGTGATTGCTAGAACTTCCGCGGTTCAGTACAAGGCCACGACGAAATCCATAGGAGAGATTGCCGCGGAGTTACGCGTCGACTGCGTGCTGGAGGGAAGCGTCCGATGCAATGGCACGCGCGTTCGCATCACGGGCCAGTTGATCGAAACCCGCGATCAAACTCACTTGTGGTCGGCCACCTATGACCGTGACTTGCGTGACGCTCTTGAGGTGCAGATGGACGTTGCGCGCCAGATTGGAAAAGCGGTGGCGCCCGAATTGCTCGCCGATTAGGGCGTCGTTGGCTCCACATTCCAGCCATCAACCACCAGTTCAGGCGAAGCTCCTTGGAGTGCAGCGGAATCAAATTTCGCCGTGACGGACTTTTTCTCGCCGGGCAGCAATGAGAAATAGTTATCGCTCCAGAAGATGGGAGTGATGCCGTCCCCGCCTTTGCCGCGAATCAGACGCGGATGAACCATGAACGCTACGCTGTCCCCCTTGTTTTCGGCTACTACCGTGAGGGTGGTGTTGGTGCCGCTCATTTGAACGGTCTTGGAGATCGTCACTCTTGCCGCGGGCAGACTGTTCAATCCGGTGAGGTCGGCAAACTCCTTCTGCGGCGTATAGACGGTGTCGCTTCTCTTGGCCCAGTCGAGGACATCCGGTTTAGTCGACAACCAGTAGAAATTCTCACTGATCAACCTTCCAGCCGAGTCATGGAGTTCTAGCTTCACGAAGTACGTCGGAGTTAGTCCATCCGGATTGGGAACATCGAAGGCCTTGGTGCTGCTGTCTGGGTTCAGATCCAGCGTAGTTTCTCGATAACCTTTTTCTGTGGCATCCATGTTGTAGATTTTCGCGCTCGCTTTCGTCCCTTTGAGCGTCTCGTAAGTTCCGTTGATCACTGCCACGGAATTATCGTCATAGGAATATTGTACGTGGACCGGCTCGCATGCCTTTTTGGTGCCGAAATACCCGCCTGCCGGCACAAGGTAATAATCGTACAGATGCCAAATCAGGGAAGGCCATGCATTGTTCAGCATCCACTGAATCACACCGGTCGACGTGTACTTGTTCCGCGCGTAGGCCTCGAACATCGCTCGCTGGCCGTCATAGGTCATCGCTTGCGCTTTGCGCTCGTAATCATCGAGTGACGACGCCGGTCCATAGCGGCGATTCAACCCATCCGTGAAAACATTGACTGTCGTGAAGCGCTCGCCGCCCGCGTGATAATTCCAAACGTCGTCGATCGGCCAGAGATGATCCTTGGGGATGAATTTCTCTAGCGATTCTCGCGGCGGAATCGCCGGCCCAGGACTTGTCTCCGTGTTGTAGCCGTAAGCGCCACCCGCTTGCGTATCGGCCAACCAGTACACGGGAGGGACATACTCATAGGGGCCAGTCATTTTTACGCCCGACGCTCCACTGACCGCTGCTTTCTGTTCCGAGGCGGACGAGACGACCGGATTCGGCCACTCCAACTCTTTCTCGATGTTTAGATACCCACTTTCGATTTCCGCGGGCGGCGGATTGTCGCTGCCGTTCAACCAAACAAAAACACTTGGATGATTTCGCAGCCGAGTGATTTGGTCGCGCAAGGAAGCCGCCGCAACTCTGTTCTGGTCGCCAGTCCAATTTTTCCAGCGCTCCCAGGCATCACAGCACGTCCAACCGGGCATGACCAAAATCCCTAACTGGTCCGTTTTCTCAAAAAACTCGTCGCGATCGAGGCGCCCTTCCAGGCGGATGGTGTTCATGCTCATATCGCGCACGTATGCCAGATCGGCATCGAGCCGGTCCGACGACCAGCGGAAAAGAAGATCCGGCGCCCAAGCCGCCCCGCGGATGAGCACTTTTCTCCCGTTGAGCTTGAACAAACGGTGTCCCTTTTCCGTCAGTTCCGAAGTGACTTCGCGTATTCCAAATGTTACGCTCGCCGCGTCCGAAACCTGCTTGCCAATCTCGAATGACAGCTTCGCCGAATAAAGATGCGGCGTCCCCATCTGATATGGCCACCACAACCTCGGATGCCTCAGTTTCAGCTTTGCAAATTTCTGCGGCGTAAATTTCACGATCTTCGATTCCCCACCGGCTAATTCCACAGGCTGCTTCAGTTCTGTCCCATCGAGTTCCGCGCGCAGCACGCCTTTCACGCGTTCATTCGAAACGTTGCGCACCTCCGCACTAATGGTCAACTCGGCCGTCTTGTATTCCGCATCCAGCTTGGAAGCCACGAAGGGATTCCTTACGGCTACGTCTCCGCTCGACGTCAGAAAGACTTCCTTCCAAATCCCCATGTCCTTGTCAGGCGGTGTTGGATTCCAATCCACCCAGGTGATCCCCAGGTCGTATTTTCCCGGAGCGAACACTTCGACCGCAACGGCATTGGCCTTCTCCGGCTGTAAGAATTTGCTCACATCGAACTCGTAAGAGCGGTACGTACCTGCCACATCGTTCGCATCGGCCACCTTGTGCCCGTTGATCCAAATGTTCGCCCGGTAGTTGATGCCAAGAAAATTGAGCCAGTCCGTTCTCCTCGCTCCGCCAGCGGGAGGAGTGAACTCCGCGCGATACCACCACGAACAGCGAAAAGGGCTGCCCTCCGGCATGTCCTGGTTGGCAAACAGATTTTTGTCGGAATAATTCATCCCCGGAAAGGACTTCAAGTTTGTTCCATACTTTGGATCGGGATACGTGTTGTCCGTCACCAGCACGCCGACAACCGTGGCTGGAATGTCTGCCTTGTGCCAGGCATTCGCATCAAATCCAGCCGAGGAGATTTGTTCGCCCGTGGCCGTCACGTTGCAGGACGACTGAATTTGCCAATTCTTGTGCAGATAGGTCCTCGCAGGCAGGGCTTCGGAGGCCCCAGAAACCATGATCGGAAGCAAGAGCGAGACGAACAGCCCTTCCAACATGCGGGCTGAGAATTTCCGCGAACGTGGCATAGATCTCCTCAATGGGATTCGAGGTTTGTATAGTTATCGACCGGAGTTTTGCGTACGAGGAATCCGGCACACACGATATTAAACCGATTCAATGCCTGCGTTGAACATTTATTTCAAGGTTGGAAAGGCACACAAAGAGATTTCGCAAGAACTCAAGGAGGGGAGTCATCGATTCGCGAGAAGGCGAGCCACGGTGAGGCCGCTCGGAGGCACGACACGACCTCAGCGCCGGCTCTTCCCCCCTTAGGAACAACCCGTGAAGTCCAACTCCGCCGCAGTCGTGGTGGCTCCCGCGGTAACCTTCAGCGGCATGGCGGTCGCGTCCTTACTGGTGGTTTGCGACGATGGTGAGCACATCGCGGTGCCGGACGTGGGGCTTGTCGCATCTGCCTCGACCGTATACAGAACGTCGCCTGTTGCCGGTGCCGTGATTGTGATTTTGCCCGCGGAGAATGTGCCTGCGGTCGGATTGCTCGCCGGAACGACCAATGTATAGCTTCCGCAGAAGGCACCCTTGGGGGCTCCGGTTGGGCACGATGTGCTGGAAGTTACCATAACGTCCGCCGCATTCGACTTCGGGAACAGCGGAACTGTGAACGTGTGGCTTGTGCTCGATACCGTCACGCTCTGCAGCGCGCTAACGTCTGCGTCGATGCTTGCCCCGGTTGTTCCATTAATTGCCGTAATCGTCCCCTGGATCGTTCCTGGACCGGTCGAAGCGCCAGCTGTCGCTGACGTCTCCGCGACGAGAGGGACTGCGCCGAGGTTCGTCCCTCCGACAACGTTCAAAACCACGGTGACGTCGTATGCCGTGCCCGAAGAGCTAAGCGCATCAGACACGACATCAAACACCGCTCCCATGCCGAGCGGGCAGAAGCTGAAGTGGCCTGTGGAATCTGTCTGCTGCTGCATCGCGATGCGATCGATGCCGAACTTGTCCGCAAATTGCAGGGTGACGATCGCTCCGGCAATAGGTTGCGACGTAACACTGTCCACGATCTGCCCGCTGATCCCGGTTTTATTTGGGCTCACGACACCCGCCGTGAGCGCAGGCTTCAAGCGAAAACCTCCATTGCCCTGCTTAATAATGGAAGCACATGTGTTGAAATCGATGTTGAGGTCCACCGACTGTCCCGCGGCCACATGGACGGGGCCACCCATGATTTGCCCGGGCGGAATTTTCAGTCCCGTATTCAGCTCGCTGCTCAAATCGAGCGTGTGCGTGCCACTACTATCCACCACACAGTTGAAGACGTCGCCGCCGAGTTGCTTGAAGCATGCGTTGCTGTCGGTTGACGGCGCCGGGCCGCTCGGTGCTGCGTTTGCCAGCAAAATCAAACGAATCTGCTGATAATCGCCCGCAGGCAAGGAGGTCGAGCCAAGTTGCTCGAGCAAGCATTGCCCATTGGCAGGGAGATGCAAGAGATCGACTTGCACGGGGGCGGAAACCAGTTGCGGCGCGAGTTCCTGCCAACCGGAAGATGTATCGTCCGCGGTCGCGCTGATGTGCGCCTGAATGGAACGAATTGTCACGAACACGCTGGTAAACGTACCAGCGGGTGCGGCTGTACCTCCGGCAATTGCAGCAGTAGCGCCAGAGGTGGAGGCAGCGCAGGAAGGCGGGTCGCTCACCGACACGCTTACTGCGCCCATGCTTGAACTTTGCATGGGGGGGACATTCCCGCCGCAGCCGACAGCCATCATAATCAGCACTGCCAAGATGAAAACTGGGAGAAAAGGAGGACTTGGACGTCCCTTGAAACGGAACAGGGCGTTGGAGATCATAGGAGCCTCCGCAACGGAAGATGAACTTGATTGGCAGCCCGCTGTGGGACAGAATTCGAACGCGCGGAGTGACCATCGGGGATGGATTCGAAGGTCAGTACTAAAACTGCTAAGAGCCTTTACCCGCGCGGATTCTACTGGGCAGCCTTCCCCGATTCTTCCACAGCAATCCCCGAGCCTTTGGTCGCCTTTTTAACAAAATTTGGCGGCTGTGTGCTTTAGAGTGAACGACGACGAAGAAATCGCCCCGTAGCTGAGTCAAAACTACAGCATCCTATGTAAATTTGCGTGACGACGCGCGTGGCATTAAGGTGCAACCAATCTTCCAGTCCTGTGTTCTACCTATTTAGAACGTTGAGATTCTCCAGAGGACGCTGATATTCTGTGGCCCCCAGCCGCCGACGCTACCCAATATAAGTGTTCCTAAAAAGGCAGCCAACATGGATCCCGACAAGCTCCGGATTGCCCGTGACAAGCTCACGCGCGTCTTCCGATACTTGGAAGCACTCAACCAGCATCGTAACCCGGCCAAGCGCCAGATTCGCGAGCAGCTTTGGAGTCTTTGGTTACGCAATCTGCCCGAGCACCCATCCATAAAACGAGGAGCGGCTAAGTCCGGCTCTTCCAGGGCCAAGGCCAAAGAAAACCAGGCCACAGCTGACAACAGTGAGGGATTCGTTTTAAAGGTCCAGCGGCCATCGCTGACTCGACCTCCTGAGCCTCCTAATGGACTTGCTGCCTGGCTTGAGACGGGGTGGGAAGACCCTTCCGAAGACATCCTCGTGCGCCAGACTCGAGAGGAACCGGATGCAGCAGGCAGTCCTCGCATCATGAACTTTGATGATGACAGGACAAGGTCCGCAGCCCTGCAACGTTGGAAACTTTCACGTGATGAATGGGCGAAAAACGAAAAGCCAGCTCGTGCCGCCATGAAGATCTTTGAAGCTTTGTACGCTCTGTATGGGCGCATCGATCGAGAGGCGGAGCGTGTCGAGCTTGTTCTGGGTGACGGAATCCTGAGCTGGAGCCGTCCCGAAGGCAACATTTACCATCCCATTCTGCTGCAACGGCTGCAACTCCAGTTCAATGCGGCCGTTCCGGAATTCACGCTTTCCGAAGCTGATTATCCCGTGGAGCTATATTCGGCGCTTTTTCAGTCGATGGCCGATGTCGACGGACGCGCGATTGGCCGATGCCGCGAAGACCTGGAGCAAGGCGGATTTCATCCGCTATTAAATGGTTCGACCTCGGGCTTTCTTAAGAGGCTGGTAGTGCAATTGTCCCCGCGCGGCGAGCTTATCGAAGACGAGGCCCCAGACGAGGACCAGAGTGATCCGCGTATCGGGCGCGATCCCATTTTGTTTCTACGGGCGCGCACTCTGGGTTTCGCCGCCGCGATTGAAGGCATCCTTTCGGACCTGCGGGTTCGCGAAGACTTGCCATGGTCTCTCCTGAACATCGTTGGAGAGGAATCACCGGTGTCGGAACTTGGAGAGGCCGGTACACTCGATGGTCAATACCATGAGGCGGATGCCGAAGTCCTTCTGAGCAAACCGGCAAATCCAGAACAGGTGCGAATCGCAAGGCAGCTGGAGGAGTATGGAGGCGTGCTGGTTCAAGGCCCGCCGGGCACCGGGAAAACTCACACGATCGGGAATCTTGTCGGACATTTGCTGGCCCAGGGAAAGAGCGTACTCGTCACCAGCCATACAACAAAGGCATTACGCATGGTGCGGCATCATATTGTCCCTGAACTGCGCCCCTTGTGCGTGAGTCTGCTTGAAAGTGATTTGGACAGCCGCAAACAATTGGAAAGCGCGGTGGGCTCGATTGCGGAGAGATTGTCGCGAGCCGACGCTGGTTCGCTTGAGATGGAAGCAAAGAAATTGGAAGCTGAGCGCCTGGACCTTTTGAAAAAACTTGAGGAAATTCGCAACCAGCTTTCAGACGGCCGCGCGGACGAGTATCGGGACATCGCCATTTCAGGAAAGAGCTGGGCTCCTGCCGATGCCGCTCGCAAAGTGGCTCAAGAAAAAGAAACCCTCGGCTGGATCCCGGGCCCCGTTGCGGCAGTTGCTCCGGTGCCGCTTTCTCCGGCTGAATTGACGGACCTCTATCGCACAAATGTTTCTCTTTCTCGGGAAGACGAAAGCGAGCTTTCCGGCCATCTTCCGGACCTTCGCGATCTTCCTGGTCCAGAAGACTTCGAAGCCTCCCTCAGCGAGCGAAATCGTTTAAGCATGGAGGACTTAGAATTCCGCTCGGACCTTTGGCAATCCGGCTCCGTGCAAGGTTCACCCGAGGAACTGGACGTTCTCTCTGCCAGTTTGAGGCAAGCTGTCGAGCCGCTTTCCGGGAAGGAAAAGTGGAAACTCGCCGCGGTTTACGCCGGAAAGTATGGCGACGCGCACCGCGAGCCCTGGGACCAGTTGGTCAGCTTCATACGAGTCGTACATCGCGAAGCGGCCAAGTCTCAGGAATCCTTCGTCAAACATGGTCCTCATCTTTCGAACAACATGTCCTACGAAGATCAAGTTCGCATCGCGGGCGAAATCGTCGCTCATCTGGACAATGGCGGCAAGCTCGGCTCCGTCACACTCCTTACCCACAGGGCTTGGAGCCAATTCATCGAATCGACGAAAGTCAACAAGACACACCCGCGCCTCGCTGAACATTTTCAAGCCCTGGGCAGAATGGCGCGTCTCAAGAATTTGCGGGAAGATCTGTCCGGCCGGTGGGATCGCCAGATGGCTGCGCTGGGGACCCCGGCCTCTGCCGAGATGGGCGAAGAAATCGAAAAAACATTGTTGCAGTACTGCGATTCGATCGAGGACTGCTTGAGCTGGCACAGTCACACCTGGCGACCACTCCAGCAACAACTCGGGGACCTTGGCTTTCGTTGGGAAAAATTTCTTGCTGAGCATCCCGCCGTCGTTGGCGCCGACGGAGAATTGGTGCGTATCGGGAAGGCGGTCAACAATTCCCTGCTAGCCATTCTCGACTCGCGCTTCAAGAAGCTGAAGCTGGTTCAACTTGAGGAGGAGATTCGCGATCTTAAAGCGCGGCTTAAGCTTGCTGCGCGCGTCGCTAAGTCATCGAAGGCGACTGCCAAACTTCTCGCGGCCGTGAGTGATGAAGATTCCGGCGAATACCGAGACGCCTACGAGCGTTTACTCGAACTTAAAAGCCGTCAGGCAGACCTCGATCTGCGTCGCGCTTTGCTCAGCAAACTCGAGAGCGCCGCTCCTGCTTGGGCCAGCGCCATCCGCAATAGAACGAGCGTACACGGACGTGGTGAACCACCTCGCGATCCGACCGCTGCGTGGACTTGGCGTCAGCTCAACGACGAACTTGATCGTCGTGCAAGCGTTTCGCTCGAAGCGCTTCAGACAAAAAGCGAAAAACTCCGGGAGCAACTGCGCCGCGTCACTGTAGGCCTGATAGACAAACGAGCATGGTCGGCTCAAGCTCGGCGCACTTCCCCGCGCCAGCGTCAGGCGCTAGTCGGCTGGCTGGACACCATTCGGAGGATCGGCAAAGGCCACGGAATCCGCGTTTCACTGCTGCGAGCAGAAGCCGCCAGAAAGATGTCCGAGTGCCGCAGCGCAGTCCCCGTTTGGGTTATGCCGCTTTCCCGTGTGGTGGAGAATTTCGATCCGCACATAACGCGCTTTGACGTCGTGATCATCGATGAAGCCAGCCAGAGCGACGTCATGGCCCTCGTGGCCCTCTATCTCGGGAAGACCGTGCTCGTCGTCGGCGACCATGAGCAAGTAAGCCCCTCCGCGGTCGGTCAAGACCTCGGGATTATTCAGAATCTTATCTTCCAATACCTGCCCGGAATTCCAAACTCCGATCTCTACGACGGCCAAATCTCTATTTATGATCTCGCGCGACAATCTTTCGGCGGCACGACGTGCCTTGTTGAACACTTCCGCTGCGTGCCGGAGATCATCCAATTCAGCAACATGATTTCCTATGATCACCGCATCAAGCCTTTGCGTGACGCCAGCCGGGTTCATCTCCGCCCGCACACCATCGCGTATCGGGTGGCTGGCTCCAGCCGTGACGGCAAGATCAATCGCCAGGAAGCCTTGGGCGTCGCCTCACTGCTCACCGCCGCGATGGAGCAACCCGAATATAAGAAGAATGACGCAGGCCAACCTACCACGTTTGGTGTGGTTTCCCTTGTGGGCGACGAACAAGCTCTTGAGATAGATAGCCTGCTCCGCAAACATATCTCGCCGGATAGCTACGAACTCCATCGCCTTCTTTGCGGGAACGCCGCCCAGTTCCAGGGCGACGAACGCGATATTATCTTTATTTCGCTGGTGGACACTGCGCAACGCGGCCCACTCTCTCTTCGTGACCAGGAATTATTCAAGCAGCGTTTCAACGTCGCCGCCAGCCGGGCGCGCGACCAGATGTGGGTCGTCCACTCGCTCAGCCCGCAAAATGACTTGAAGCCGGACGATCTGCGCCGGCAACTCATCGAGCACGCCCAGGACCCCAGCCGGCTCATGCACGCCCTCGAAGAAAAAGAAAAGCGCACGCAATCTCCTTTCGAGCGGGAGGTTATGAAGCGCCTCGTTGCTGCTGGATATAGAGTGGCCCCACACTGGCGTGTTGGCGCATTCCGAATCGATCTAGTGGTGGAGGGCGACGGGAGACGGTTGGCAATCGAGTGCGACGGTGACCGGTACTATCCGCTTGAAAAACTCCCGCAAGACATGGACCGACAGGCAGTGCTCGAACGCATGGGGTGGATTTTCGCTCGCATCCGGGGGACTGAATTTTTCCGCAATCCGGAGCGGGCGATGAAATCTGTTTACGACAAACTCCAGCACCTGGAAATCTCGCCTAATGGGACGAGCCCGTCGACTGCCAAAAAATCGCAGCCTCTAGCCGGTCTCATCGAGCGTGTTATCAGCCGGGCTGAAGAGCTACGCCGCGCATGGGGGAGTCCGGAGCAAAATAATACTTCCCGACGACAGGCTTCATCACAGGCTGCCGGACAAGTCACGGTGTCGTGAAATACCAGCCAGTCGACGAGCCAGCGCGGCTTCTGTCGAAAAACCTTCTCTCCTGATTGCCGTAAGAGGTGGGGTGGATTTGTTTCTATGGTCGGCTACATGTATTTTCCGCCGAGCGTCATCTCAGTTGCACGCGTGGGGCGCCGCCCATTCCAAATGAAGACTCTCCTGCAAGAGTTCACGCAGGCGCCTGCGCGCCCGGTGAAGCTGCGCCTTCGAATTCCCGATGGACCAATCCATGATTTGGGCGATCTCTTTGTGCTTGTAGCCCTGGATATCATGGAGTTCGACGACCAATTTGTGACATGGAGTCAACTGTTTGATCGCTCTTTCCAAATTCACGCGGTCGATAGATCCGGCCAATTGCAAGTCGGGTGCACCGAGCTCCTCGCATCGCCCACCGCGATTGTTCCCCGATTCATCGTTATTTTCCGGCGATGTTTCCGGCAAGGATTTCTTGCGAAAGCGCATTAAAACAAGATTTACCGCAATCCGGTGCAGCCAAGTGGAAAAGGCCGAGTCGCCGCGAAATGTCTGGATCTTGCGCAACACTGTCAAGAATGCTTCCTGGGTGAGGTCCTCCGCCTCGGCTGAATTTCCCGCCATGCGCAGGCACAGGGCATAGATGCGGCGACAATGCGCATGGTAAATCCGCTCAAACGCATCGGAGTCTCCGCGCTGAGCTCTTCGTATGGTTTCACTCTCGGATAACTCGGCCAATTGGGACCGCGATCGGTCCGAGACATTGGCTTGCTCCCAGAAAGTTTCCGTGGTTGTGGAAGAAGCAATCATCTTCGTTCTTTTTCCTCTCAAACAAAAATATGAGAGTCCGTCGTGTCCGGCACTATTCGTGCAAGTTTGCGGCCATAGTCTCATTGATTCCGGTAATGGGCTGAGATTTCAAAAGTGTAGAACGCAGTTGTGGCGCGATCTTAGATTGGGAAGACAGCGTGAAGCGTGTAGATTTTTCCGGGCAAACGGACTTCTTGCGTGAACCACAATTCACGATTATTTCTTCTCTGACCTCCCCAGGGCGCTCGCGTTGAGTCTGTGTCATGGCTTTATGGCAATGCCTTCTGGGAGAAGCGCTACCCCCGATATCGTTGCAACCACCGTGTTAGTAGCTGTGCTAATGACAGAGACGTCCTCTGACATCCTGTTGAAGACGTAGGCGAAGGCTCCGTCTGGAGTAATGGCCACACCTCTAGGAATGCTTCCAACCGCGACGGAGGTCGCTGCGCTGTTGCTGGCAGTGTTGATCACGGACACGATGTTATTCCCGTTCGTGGCCACATAGGCGGATGAGCCGTCCGGAGTGATGGCGATGGCAATGGGATAGGCCGGCGTCAAAACCGTCCCCACAACAGTGTTCGTGGCTGTGCTGATCACCGAGAGACTCGACGACAAATAATTTGCTACGTAGGCGAACGCCCCGTTTGGCGTGATGGCCAAGCCAACCGGGTTGTTTCCTGCGGGAATGGTAGCCACCACGGTGTTCGATGCGGTGTCGATCACCGATACGTCGTTCGTGGCCTGATTTGTCACGTATGCGAACGCCCCGTTCGGCGTGACCGCCACGCCCCAGGGACTTGTCCCAACCGGGACCGTTGCCACTGTGGTTTGCGTAACAGTATTAATCACGGAAACATCGTTGGAATTCTGATTCGCGACGTAGGCAAGAGCTCCGTTTGGGGTAAAAGCAACACCAACGGGGAAACGTCCGACGGGTATGGTGGCCACCACAGAGTTGGTAGCAGTGCTGATGACGGAGACATCGTTGTTGCCGAGGAACCAACCAGAATTAGTTACATAAGCAAAAGCCCCGTCCGGCGATACAGCCGCCTGGAGTGGCTGAACCCCGACGGAAACCACGGCGACAACGGAGTTGCTCGCGGTGTTGATCACCGAGACGGAGTTCGACTTGTGGGTTGGCACGTAAGCGTAAGACTGAGCTGCAGCCGGAACTGGCGAAAGACCCACGAGTAAGGCCAAAGCTAGCCATGAGAACGGCGGGAATTGTTTCAACTTATGGGCTTTTTGCAAATTCCTGGCCGTCCACGCATCTACCTGGTCAGCAATCCTCATCCGTTCCCCCTATTGGTCTTCAACTGGAGCGGGCAGCAGTTTGAAGTCTCCAGGAATCAATCCTCCACGTAACAAGTACCTCGCGGATGGCCGCCCAACAATCCGGTGAGTACCCCCATCGGAATGACAAACACAGTCCAAAGGCGCATAGGGAAATCCCCTTAGGAGATCGAGGCGAGAAAGCGAGAAAGACCTTTGGGTCAGTCGATGGATGCCCGTTTGGACGGAATTCAGAAGGAGAGTAACCTGAGGACTAAGGTCTTTACCTGAGGCCGATGCAGGGTTTAACTTGATTGAGAACGCGGGTTTCTGATGGTATTGCCTATCAAAGGTTTCAGTGCATTTAAGCGAATCGACCCGAAATAGGACTGTTGGAGCGGAGGAGAAAAACCTTGATGTCGAAACGTGATGTTGCGTCCTTACCCCCCGAATCGAAGCGAAACGAAGAACCATCTGAACTTCTACGGGAACTGGTGGCTCACCTCCGGCAAAACCGAACCCAACTGCGCGAGGAATGGGTGGTGCGCATCTCTGAGACACGCCTGCTTACCGCGATGACCAAGGAAGAGATATTCGCGGAAGCAACCTCGGTGTACGACAGCTACGTTGAAGCTCTCGAGACCGAGGCATTCGAAGCGCTGCAAGCACCGAGGCATTCGAAGCGCTGCAAGCGTATGCGCGAAACCTCTCGGAACGCATCATTCCACGCGGTGTCGAAACGCACGAAGTCGTGGGGATCGTCCTGCTGTTGCGCGACGTCCTTGCACGTTCCCTCTTCGCGAAATACCAGAATGATTTCAAGAAACTGAATCGCATTCTGGACGCCTATGAGCCGGCGGCCAACCGCATCGCAAATACGGTGGCGGTCGGCTTCGTGCAAGAGCGCGAGCGCGTTATTCGCCAGCAACAGGAAGCCATCCGCGAACTTTCCACTCCCGTGTTGCAGGTTCGTGAGCGACTTTTGATTCTTCCCATCATCGGCGTCATCGACCCTCAGCGCGCCCGCCAATTGACGGAGCAACTCCTTCGCGGAATTCGGACGAACCGCGCCAAAGTCGTGGTGATTGATATCACGGGTGTGGCGGCCATGGACGTGACAGTGGCGAACCACCTGGTGCAAACGGTGGAGGCGTCGCGGCTCCTCGGCGCGACAGTCATCGTTACGGGCCTTTCGCCAGAGATTGCGCAAACCCTTGTGACTATCGGTGTGGACCTCGGCAAGATGAACACTGTCGGCGACCTGCAGGGTGGCATCGAGCAGGCGGAAAGACTTTTGGGATATAAAGTGGCGACACTAGCGGAACCACGCTAAGCAAAACGGAGGAAGGGCCACGTGGAAGTTCCGATTCTCAAGCAGGGCGCGTTCCTCATCGCAACATTTCAAGCCGCTCTCTCCGACGCGGACCTCAACCAACTGCGCATGGGCTTAGTCCAGCAAGTCGTTAAGTTTCGTTCGCGCGCGGTTATCGTCGATGTTACCGCCATGGATGTGATGGACTCGTTTGCATCGAGGACATTACGCGAGATTTCACACATGATCCGGCTGCGCGGTGCGGAGACAGTCATTGTTGGAATTCAACCCGAAGTAGCTTTTGCGATGGTGCAGCTGGGTTTAACACTGGAAGGCGTTGCGACTGCGCTGGACCTGGAAGAAGGTTTGGCCTATTTGAACGAAAAGTTCAAGGTCACGAACTGAAAGTGAGCGATAGTGTGGTTGGGGAAATCCGCGTGGCAATCAACTCCGACCAGGATATCGTCTCAGCCCGCCAGAAGGGCCGGGTGGTGGCGAATGAACTCGGGTTTTCTTCGGGTGACGCCACGCTGATTGCCACTGCCATCTCAGAACTCGCCCGAAACATCGTGTCCTACGCGCGCAAGGGACAAATCACCATAAGGAAAGTGAATGGTCATAACCGTGAAGGCATTGCAGTGATAGCTGCGGACGAAGGTCCCGGGATCGCCGATATCCGTCAGGCACTGCGCGATGGTTTTTCCACTTCCGGAAGCCTGGGACTTGGATTACCCGGAGTGCGTCGATTGATGGACGAATTTGAGATCCGTTCCCAACCCGGCAAGGGAACAACTGTGGCGGTGAAGAAGTGGAGACAATAAGAGAGCCGATGGTCGAATATGGTGTCGCCAAATACGTTCTTCCGGGCCAGGGCGAGTCTGGCGATCACCATCTGGTGTGCTGCAATCGTAGTGGGATTCTGATCGCAGCGATTGACGGGTTAGGGCACGGTGAAGAAGCTGCCAGCGTCTCCAAGACTGCGGCCGCGCTTATTCGAGGCTCTGCCGACGAACCAATTATCTCGCTCGTAGAACGCTGCCACGAAAAACTCCGGTCAACTCGCGGCGTTGTTCTGAGCCTTGCTTTTGTCGACCCTGAACACGGCATGATGACCTGGCTCGGTGTCGGCAATGTGCAAGGAGTACTGATGCGCTCCGATGCGAAAAATGGAAATGCGCAGGAGTCACTTCTTCTCCGAGCTGGCGTCGTCGGCTCCCAGTTACCGGCCCTTCAAGCCACGGTACTTCCTATCACCAAGGGAGACACACTCTTCTTTGCGACAGATGGAATCCGGAGCGATTTTCCCGCGGCCCTCTCCGCGCGGGAGAATCCGCAAAGGGCCGCAGACCGAATCCTCGAGCAATATCGGAGCGGCAATGACGATGCGCTTGTCCTAGTCACACGAATAACGGGTATTAACCAATGAAAACTGCAGTTCGAGGCAAGACTAAGCCGCTAACGAATTTTGAAGACGAATACCGCTCTTCCCTGCGTGAATATGCAGCGGGGGGAGGGGAGTTCGCACTGGGCCGGGCGTACGAACTCGGCCGTCGCGCGCTTAACGAACAAAAGAGTCTCGTCGAGATAGCTTCCCTGCATCACCAAGCTGTACTTGCATTGATTCGCGATACCGAGAGTGACAAACAGCGGGAAGAATCAATTCGGGCAGGCTCCGAATTCCTCGCGGAGTGCTTGTCTCCCTATGAGATGGCGCACCGCGGATTTCAGGATGCGGTGAAGGCCCTGCGGCAATTGAACGAGACGCTAGAAGAGGAGATCAAGCGAATCGCATACGCCGTGCACGATGAGGCCGGACAGCTACTCGTTGCCGTTCATCTCGCGCTGGCGGAAATGGCTTTGGAACTGCCCGAGGCCCAGCAAGGACAAGTTGCACGTATTGGAGAATTATTGAATGAAGTTGAGAAGCACTTGCGACGGTATTCCCACGAGCTCCGGCCAACGATTCTAGATGATCTTGGCTGGGTTCCTGCGATTCATTTTCTGTCGGACGGAATTTCGAAACGAGCCAATATACCAATTCGGATAGAGGCGACCTTTTCCGGACGCCTGCCAGGAGCGATTGAGACGGCGCTCTATCGCATAGTTCAAGAAGCGCTAACCAACGCCGTCAAGCACGCAGAAGCAAAGAATATCTGGATCCGTGCGCGAAAAGAACATCTCGAGCTCTGTTGTTCGATCCGAGACGACGGGCTGGGCTTTGATCCTCATGAGGCGCAGACCGCAACGCACCGAAAAGGGCTAGGACTAATCGCCATGCAAGAGCGTGTAAGTGCGATCGGCGGAACACTGCGAATCGAATCCCGCCCAGGCCACGGAACCGAGCTTTTCATTCGACTTCCACTGGAGGATAGCCATGCCAATTCGAATCGTACTCGCAGATGACCATGTGCTGGTGCGCCAGGGTCTAAGATCATTGCTGGAACGTGAGAAGTTTCAAGTCGTGGCGGAAGCGTCCGATGGACAAGATGCCGTCCGTTTATCGGAAACGCACCACCCGGATATAGCAGTTCTGGATATCAGCATGCCTACGCTCAACGGCATAGTTGCAGCGCGGGAGCTGAGCCGGTCATGTACAAAGACGAAAGCCATTCTTCTTACGCAGCATGAAGAGGATCAGTACATTTATGAGGCGCTCGAAGCCGGCGTGAAGGGATACGTGCTGAAGAATCAGGTGGCGAGCGACCTGATTCATGCCATTCAACAGGTTTCCAGAGGAGAGTTTTACCTGAGCCCGGGGATTTCACGCGCAGTCGTGGAGGCCTATCGGTCCAAATCGGATAGGCCGGTCGATCCTTTGACGGTACGCGAGAGACAGGTATTGCAGTTGATTGCTGAAGGAAAATCCACGAAGGACACTGCTTCACTTCTGGGTATCAGTGTAAAAACGGCCGAATCGCATCGCATGAGACTGATGCAAAAACTGGACATCCACGAAACCGCAAGTCTTGTGCGCTACGCAGTCCGCCGAGGATTGGTGGAACCTTAAATTAGAGACTCGGAGTCGTGCGTCGATTGCGGATGGTAAGACGGTTTGCGCGTTTAGTCGGACTTAAATCCCGAGGTGGCAGCGGGATTCGGATTCATCGGCAAGCCTTATTGTTGAGTTTTCTCAGCTGCTGCCCGGCTTCGATGTTGCCCTTTTTCGATGCTGCGTGCAATAGGACCCGCGCTTGTTCACAACTCCTTGGAACGCCGTCGCCCGTCAGATATAGCTGAGCAAGGGCAGCCTCCGCAGAACTATCGCCAGCCTCTACTGCAGACCAGAGCTGTTGTGCAAAGGCGCTGCGGTCACTTCTCGAATGCGTATCCGCAAAATGTAATCGGGAGACCGGGAAGCCAGCCTGGCGAGTGCCCGCAGAATTTCCTGTTCCGGTGGTTGATGGGACGGACGAAGCAGGGCGGGATTCATCTGGGGTCTCAGTTGAGGGAGACTCTCGAGTTGGGTCGGAGGCGACCGGAGGGTTTCCCGAATCAGGTTTCGAAATCCGAACAGGCGGCGATGAAGAAGTTTCCGTTGGCGTATCCGCATCGCGTTTGAGCTTCTCTCCAAAACGGATGAGCGAGCTCCCTACCTCCTGGCGAACATTTCCTAAGAACAAGAAAGCCGCGGATACGAGGGCGAAAAAGAGAATCCCTAATGCGAGACCGCGAGCCAGCGGAATCAGAGAAGACGTGTGATTTCTTTGCGAAAATGGCTCTGACATGTGCGAAGTCGACGGGATATTGTAAGATCGCGGCCTAGATGATGTGGCCTGTTCAGCAAGAGGATGCCTGGCGTCTTCGGGGCTGGAAATTATCCGTGGCGGGCCCGCCGTCCTTTTCCGCACAACTGGGCAAGGCTCAGGTTCTTCCTTTGAAGGAAACGTTGGAACCTCAAGATTAGTGCCAGGGATCATCGATTTCGCTGTTTCTGCCAGCCATTGACGAATTTCATTTCTCTCGTGTGCCGTAACTTCTGTGAATCGCAGGCCTCCGAACTTTTTCGCATCATCCATCCAGACAATTTCAGCGGCGAGCTCAAGCCGCTGCGTGGGATTGGGCGAAATACACAGGCGAATTGGGCCTGGCTGCCGAACTGCATTTGCGGCGTGAAAAGCGAGACCCTGCTCGGAGGCGTTCACAACGATTCCCCCGCCGTCTGGCTCGAACTGGATGTAAGAGAGTTTTTCAGGACTCTCTCTTTGCAGATTTCGGCGTTCAAGATTCATCTTTTCCGAGAGCCTCTCGACACTGTTTGTGGGCGCGCTTCCCTTGTGGAGAAAGCGTGGCCCGGACTCTGCAGAAGCGATCGAACAACAAACCGAGTCGCTCTGTGCAACGATGCGATTGTACATGGCAACCTTATTCTCGCTGCTACCAAGAGGTAGTAGGCTTTCATAGGGGTTATTTTGACCCGCCTTTACAGCCGCCTTGGAAGTTCTGAGGTTTCAGTGCGATAAGCAATAGCCGGGGAAGGCAGTCCCGCAACGGAACCCCAGACTAATCAGGTATTTACCTCAGAAGAATATGGGGAACCACCCGATTGCCTCGGGGTGGCACAATTCCTTAATCTGCCCGCGGTACAATGCCCACGCGTGTATTGCTAGCTGATGATCATGCCCTCATCCGACAAGGACTGAGGGCATTACTGGAAAAACAGGGATTTCAGGTGGTGTGCGAAGCCTCGGATGGACAGGAAGCGTTGCGCTCGGCACAAAATACGCAACCTGACGTGGCCATCATCGACATCAGCATGCCGGTCTTGAATGGCGTCGATGCCGCGCGCGAATTGAAAAAATCAGCTCCCAAGACCAAAGTGATCCTTCTTACGCAACATTCCGAGGATCAATATGTCACGGAGTCTCTGCGCGCCGGTGTGAGAGGATATGTGCTGAAGAGCCAGGCGGGGGCCGACCTGGTGCACGCGATTCAAGAAGTCTGTCGCGGATCCGTATATCTCAGTCCAAACATATCGCGCGCCGTCGTTGATGCCTATTTATCAAAGACATATATCTCGACGGACCCTCTTTCTGGACGCGAGCGCCAGGTACTTCAATTGGTCGGTGAAGGCAAGTCCACGAAGGACATCGCAGTACACCTGGGCATCAGCGTAAAGACTGCCGAATCGCACCGGGCAAGGCTCATGAAAAAGCTAGACATCCACGAGACAGCAAGCCTGGTTCGCTACGCAATCCGCAACGGTTTGATCCAGCCCTGAGGACCGTCTCAGGTTTAGTCTCTGGAATGTCTTCAATCATTATCCTAACTTCGAATGGGTAATTCACCGGATTGAGTTAATTTGGCGACAGGCTATGGTGAAGTGAAGAGAGCGGGCCGCCTCCCTGGACAGGGCCCCCACCTCGATCACCCCAATACCGAACTGCACTGACACGGAGGCGGGCCGAACTCAAAGCATTGGAGGTTGTAGTGGCATACGGCGCCACAGTCGCAAGGGATAGCATGAAAACAGCCCGACATTGCAAGGGAGGACCGTTCCTAATTCGAGGACACGCGCAAATGCCAATGGGATCGAATAGGTTTAAGTTGAGCAGTTCACCACGTAAGCGCTCGAGCGCCAAGAATGAAAACCATCCGACTGACGTCGCGATCCTTAGCATGGCGGCTCATGCTCAATCATTGTTTCGGGACAAAGTCCCGGGCTTGTCATCTGGAAGAAAAACAAGAGCCGTCGATGACGTTTTCCATACCCTGCTTTCCGAGGCAAATCAAGAACTCGCCAGTTTGTTGCAAGACGTGCGGACAAAGACAAGCGGCACGTCTCTTGGCGACTCCCGAAGTCAGCAGGTTAGTGAGCTATTGATACGCGCGGTCCGCTGTGCGGCGAAGCAGTACACGCTTCAAGCAGAGCTGGGTAATCTTGCCCTTACGGACGAGCTCACAGGCTTGTATAACCGTCGCGGTTTTACGGCCCTGACAGAACGCCAATTGAAACTTGGGCGCCGGTCCGGTCGTGGAATGTTGCTCTTTATGATGGACGTGGACCACCTGAAACAGATTAACGACTCGTTCGGCCATTTGGAAGGCGATTGCGCGTTGCAGCGCATGGCAGACGTTTTGGAAGAAACATTTCGGGACTCGGATGTTGTCGCTCGTCTGGGGGGAGACGAGTTCGCTGTTCTTGCGATTGAGGCAGCCGGGCACTGTGAGGCCACGATCAGAGCTCGTCTCTTCGAATTGTTGAAATCCATCAGCGCCGGGCAGTCTCGCTACGCGATTTCTCTCAGCCTGGGCGTTGCGCGATTTGACCCGGACAGTCCAACATCGATCGCAGAACTGATGCTGAAGGCCGACCAAGCCATGTACGAGCATAAGCGGCACCGATCAAAGTCGTCTTCCGAGATCGAAATTAGTGCGCATAGCCAATAGGTTCTCTGGTTTCTAGAGATCCATCGTCGCTGGACTTCTTGTTGGTTCGCTTAGCTCTTCTGCGCCGCCCAGCCCGGCGCTGACTAACAGAAACCAGCTCACAAGGTGATGACGCAAATGCCCGCGAGGTCAGGACGACTTGAAAAACGGATTCGGCTGGTTGTTCCAGTTGAGGTATCCAGCCCACAGAACCCGTCTGCCGCTGAGCGGACGACTACGGAAAACGTTTGTTCGCTTGGAGTACGAGTTCTGAGCCAGCGGGCTAAGGAATTGAATGAACGACTGATGGTCAGCTCACTTGTCGGTGATCTGCGAACTCTTGCGCGAGTTGTGTACTGTCAGCGGCTGCCCGACGGGCGGTTTGGAATCGGATTACAGTTTCAAGGACGGGCTGTCGGCTGGCCAAAGGAGCCATTGGCCGGCTCCGCAAATTGAATTGGGATTATGCGAGGGATCGAGCAAGCCCCCACGCTTGATTCTTCCTCAGGATTTTCCCGATACGCAATTCAGTCGGACACCGGATTGTCCCTAAACTTGATGGCAGGTAAATTGCCTCCATGATTGTTGCCACCTGGTTCTCTCGAATCAAGAGAGTCCAGAGAGCGAACCTAACTTGAGCCCGAATTTCGAAGATCAGTTGGTAAATCCATATTGGGATCGAATGAAAATAAGATGGCGACCTGTGATGTAGCTATTGTAGGGGCCGGCCCTTATGGTTTGTCTGCGGCCGCCCATCTCCGAGCCGCCAACGGCTTGGATATTCGTGTTTTCGGAGAGCCAATGTCTTTTTGGGAAAGGCACATGCCGAAAGGGATGTTCCTTCGTTCCCCACTCGCGGGATCCCACCTTTCCGATCCTTCTCGATCTCTAACACTGCAAGCCTACCAACAGAAGAGTGGAAACCAGATCAGCGCCCCTTTGCCGCTCTACCGATTCACGGACTACGGGCGCTGGTTTCAGTCGCAAGCCGTGCCTGACTTGGATTGCAGGAAAGTTGATCGCGTGGAGAAGAACGGGGCTGGTTTCCAGCTAACTCTAGAAGATGGGGAAACCTGGAAGGCGCGGCGGGTAATTATTGCGGCGGGAATCGTGCCATTTGCTTGGCACCCGCCCGAGTTCAGGCATCTGCCGTTTACGCTGGCTTCGCATGCATGCGCACACTGTGACCTCAGCCGTTTCACTGGAAAGAAAGTAGCAGTGATCGGAGCGGGACAAAGTGCACTGGAATCTGCTGCGTTGCTGAATGAGGCGGAAGCTGAGGTCCAAGTGCTAGTTCGTGCCCCCTTCGTACGCTGGCTGTGGCGTCAAAAGTGGTTTCACACGTTTCGACCGGTCGCTCGGCTCTTATACGCCCCTCCCGATGTGGGACAAGCGGGGCTCAGTCACATCGTGGCCCGGCCAAACGTTTTTCGGCGGCTACCTCGCGCGATGCAAGACCGCTGGGGAAAGCGCGCTATCCGGGCCGCCGGCGCAGCGTGGTTGAATCCACGTTGCGCACCAATCCGGATCAACACGGGCACCTCGGTCATTTCTGCTTCTCCAGCAGGAGAGCAAGTAATCCTCAGGTTGAGTGACGGCACTGAACGGCGCGTCGACCATGTGCTGCTCGCGACCGGGTACCGTGTGGACATTTCGCGCTATCCATTCCTGAGCGGACGGATACTGGAATCGATACGGCCCATAAACGGCTACCCACAGCTTGATTCTGGATTCCAAACTTCGATTCCGGGTCTTCACTTCCTCGGTGCGCCGGCAGCCTGGAGCTTTGGTCCCCTCATGCGATTTGTGGCCGGCGCGGAATTTGCCTCCCGTGCGCTGACGCGCGGGATCGTGGGAAAACGCAGTTCGAATCGCAGTTCATGAATCATGGCGGCCACAGCCACAATTCCAAACGGGATCGCAAGCTCGACGCACGATGTGGCAATCACCCAGGATGCCTGCGGCGCCTTAGTGATGGGTGCGGACTATCGAGCACTGGGTGTGGTTCGAAGTCTGGGACGACGGGGGATTCCGGTCTGGCTTATCAATCAGGGTGGTCATCTTGTAGCCAGTGCCTCACGGTATGTTCGCCGCAGATTGCCATGGCCTGTCTGTGACGATCATGGAAAAATCAACTTTCTGTTAAGGCTGTGCGCCTCCCATAATCTGAAGGGATGGATATTAATTCCAACGGACGACCATACCGTTGCATTGGTGTCTAACCATCACCAAGCGCTTTCGAGAGGCTAAAGCGTTATGACGAGGCTTGCGCGTTGCTCCCATCGGCAGACTTGATCATCCAAGAGATGGTGCCTGGCGGAGGGGAAGCGCAGTTTTCCTATGCTGCTCTTTGCAAAGACGGGCGCTCCCTGGCCTCCGTCCTAGCGCGGCGCACGCGTCAATTCCCCAGGGATTTTGGTCAGTTCAGCACTTACGTTGAGACGATTGACGCGCCGGAAGTCATTGAACCGGCCGAGCGTCTGCTAGCTGCGATCCGATTAACAGGCCTTGCAGAAGTAGAGTTCAAGAGGGATCCGCGGAATGGTCAATTCAGGGTTCTGGACATCAATCCGCGCGTTTGGGGATGGCACACACTCTCCCGGCGCGCGGGAGTCGATTTTCCCTACCTTCTTTGGCTACTTACCAGAGGTGAGCCGGTTCCCGCTTTGCGGGGACGAACGGGCGAGCGCTGGGTGCACCTGAGTGCGGATCTGCGGATGGCCATCGAAGAAATTTTGGGAGGCCGGCTTTCATTGCGTGAATACCTGCGATCCATCCGGGGCCCGCTGGAGTCTGCCATCTTTTCGTGGGACGACCCACTTCCCGGACTTCTTGATTTACCACTCTTCGCCTACACGGCGGGAAAACGCCTTTTTCGCCCGAAGGAAGCCTTACAGGGTTGACGCACTTCTTTCACTTCCCGCAGGACCACGGCCCATGCTCGCCGACGACATGGACTTAACACACTTCTCAGGGGTTCACCGGTTCCTGATTTACAGGGTCGACCCTATTGCTACGCCGAACCGCTTTGCGTAGGGTCAGCTTGAACAGCCAGTTGGCGTGGCGCGGGGATGGTCAGTTTGCTGGGCGCCGCGTGTAAGTCCAACGTTGCGGCCGGAGGATCGCCTTCCTTCCATAATGGTTTTCTGACGAAGGGAGACTGCTTACACCGCCATCGGCCATTTGCTATTGCTCAAACCGTGATTTCGAATCGGGCCTAGGAGTCAGGCGACGAGGAGCGGGGGGCTAAATTGCGAATTTCGGTAATCGGTTGCGGATATGTGGGGTTGGTGACGGGAACTGGCCTCGCTGAGGCGGGCCATCAAGTCATATGCACAGACAATGATCCGGAACGCATCGCGGCTCTGAAAGCTGGCGTCGTGCCTATCTATGAACCGCATCTCGATGCAATGCTTGCTGCCAATCGCCGAGCTCAGAAACTCTCCTTCACCAGTGACGCCGCAGAGGCGGTGCGAGAGGGAGAAGCCATATTCATTTGCGTCGGTACGCCGCCGTTGGAAACCGGTGAGGCCGATCTTTCGGCGATCGATAATGTGGCGCGTTTAATCGCCACGGAAGCATGCGATTCGAAACTGGTCGTGGAGAAGAGCACCGTGCCCGCACAAACGGGCCAACAGTTAAAGCGTGTGCTGGAAGTGTATCGCCGGAATGCGGGCGTGGAGTTTCGCGTAGCCTCCAACCCTGAATTTCTGCGCGAAGGCACGGCGGTGGAGGATTTTCTTCACCCGGACCGCGTGGTCATTGGCGTGGAAGACGAAGCCTCGGAAAAGCAATTACGTGAGATTTACCGCCCGATCTTGGAGCAGCGCTTCCAGTGCCCGGTGCACTTGAGCGGGTGTCCGGCGATGCAATCGCCGACGCTGGTGGTCACTACAATCAACAGCGCCGAACTCATTAAGCACGCTTCAAACTCTTTCCTGGCCATGAAGATTTCGTACGCCAACATGATTGCTGACGTTTGTGAAAAAGTCGGCGCCGACATTCAAGAAGTCACTCACGCAATGGGTTTGGATCCGCGGATCGGGCCTCGCTTTCTGAATGCGGGACTCGGATTCGGCGGCTTTTGCTTGCCTAAAGATGTGCAGGCTTTCATCCGATTGGCGGAGCGCTCAGGAGTGGACTTCGGCATGTTAAAAGAGGCCGAGCGGGTGAATAAACGCCGCATCGATCTGCTCTTCGAGAGAATTCGACAATCGCTTTGGGTAGTAAAGGACAAGCAAATAGGAGTACTCGGCCTGGCGTTCAAGGCCAATACCGACGACATCCGGTTTGCGCCGTCGCTCGAGGTCATTCGCCGATTGCTGGCTGAGGGGGCCCAGGTGCGGGCGTACGATCAGGAGGCCATGGACAGGACTTCCGCAATACTACCGCAGGTTCGCTACTCTCGAGAGCCTTATGAAGTGGCTCGTGGTGCGGACGCCTTGCTAATCCTGACCGAATGGCCGGAGTTTCGTCAGCTCGATTGGGGGCGCATCTACGGCATGATGGGCCGGCCGCTGGTGATTGATGGGCGAAACCTGCTCGACCCTGGCGCGATGACGGAGTTGGGGTTTGAGTACTATAGCTTCGGTCGTCCCATGGAGGCCTTGACCCCGCAGCCGCACCTGGTCACATCCGTGGTTTCAGGTGCTTCGGCTAGTGCAAGTGTCTAAATCGGCTTTGCTCTATCCGTAGGTTCAGAACGGAACTGTCTAGGAAGCTCCCTCCATAACTCCTCAGTTGATAGGGCCATATTCAGATCGATAGGCACTTCGGCCTTCCCCACCACTCCCCGAATCTCTTTCCTGGTTTCACAAACGCCTCGCAACACCTTGACTCTGTAAGACTTAGGCTGACAGCCCTAGATGGACAAAAGCTCACAGCCCATTTACTGGTCCTGCGAGCAGTTGTCCGCCTACGTTCTTCTCCTTATCGTTTCATTCGTCACCCAGCCGGTGTCCCGACAGGGGGGTGAGCTGATTGGAGGACGTATTCTCCAGCCACTCTACCCCGCTCTTTGCTGCTAAGTGACGCGCCGGGGAACTTTCTTTAAGAGAGACGGAATGAATCGATCAGATTTGGTTGTCGCAGTAATGCTACTGGGAATCTTTTCTGCGGGGTGTTCTGGACTAGCGTCTACGACCACCGCGTCAGTCGCCACGGTTCCTTCGATTACGACGCAGCCTGCCAGCCAATCCGTAACCGCCGGACAGACGGCATCCTTCTCCGTGGCAGCCACGGGTACCGCTCCTCTAAATTATCAGTGGAAGAAAAACGGCGTCGCCGTCAATGGTGCGAGCTCGCCCGCTTACTCGACACCTGCAACCAGTAGCTCGGACAATGGTGAACAATTCACTGTGGTCGTCAGCAACTCAGACGGGAGTGTTACGAGCAGTGCTGCCATCCTGACGGTGAATGCCTCCATTCCGCCCTTGCAAGTCACAAGTTCGCAGTTGCCCGGCGGGATGGTTGGTAGTGCTTACAGCGCAACGCTCCTCACCTTATTCATGGTTGGTTTCGAGCGGTACACTTCCTACGGGCTTGAGCCTGTCGTCAACTGGCACTCTTTCTGGGACGCCGACGGTCGCGGGGGCGTTCCCCTTTACTGTGGCGGTCAAGGATGCCGCCAGTGCTTCCGCCTCAGCAAGTCTCAGCATTAACGTGGTGACGGCGGCGGCGCCAACGGTGTCGATCAGCAGCCCCGCTAATGGCGCTACCGTTTCCGGCACCACCACCGTCTCCGGCCTGGCTTCCGACGGTCTGGCCATCACCTCCGTGCAAGTCTCCGTCGATGGCGGCGCTTTCAGCAACGCCTCCGGCACCTCCAGCTGGTCCTTCTCCCTCAATACCAATTCCCTCTCCAATGGCTCCCACGCTCTTTCCGCTAAAGTCAACGACTCCGCCGGTAACTCCGCCACCAGTCCCCTCGTCAACTTCTCCGTCAACAATGCCTCCACCGCTTCCGATTGCACCCTCTTCGCTTCCCCCTCCGGCTCCAGCTCCAACTCCGGTACCTCCCCTTCTGCCCCTAAATCCTTCTCCAGCGCCGCTGCCGCTTCCGCCCCCGGTTCCGTCGTTTGCCTCCTCGGCGGTACTTATACCCTTTCCTCCTCCTTCTCCCCGCCCACTAGCGGCTCTCCCTCTTCCTGGATCACCTATAAAAACTACGACTCCACCCCCGTCAACTTCCTCTGGACCGGTGGCTCCAACGCTTCCGCTATGTTCTATATCGGCGGCGGTTCCTTCCCTTCCGGCCCCGCTTATCTCGAATTCCGCGGCTTCAACCTCAATGGCAATGCCAACGCCGCCGACGGCTTCTTCTGCCGCGGCTCCCATCACCTTCGTTTCATCTCCAACTCCATCTCCAACACCGGCGGTTCCGGCATCGCTTCCATCGACTGCGATTACCTCACCTCCGACCACAACCTCATCAACCACAACGGCTATATCCCCGCCGGTACCGCCAACCCCCAGTGGTATAGCTGGACCAGCGCCATCTCCTACAACTCCAACCAGTGGTTCGATAACTACGCCGGCTTCCACAACCTCATCTCCAACAACATCATCTCCGGTGAAGTCGACCAGAGCTCCCATCACACCGACGGCAACGGCATCATCCTCGACCTCTCCAGCGGCTCTTACGACCCCGCCACCGCCAATACTCCTCCCGCCCTCATCCTCAACAACGTCGTCTACGGCAATGGCGGCCGCTGCATCGTCGCTTACGTCGTCACCAACTTCTGGATCGTCAACAATACTTGCTTCAAAAACGACCTCGACACCTCCGAATCCGCTTTCGGCTCCTTCGAGCCCAACGACTCCCACGACGGCTACCTCATCAACAATATCGCTGTCGCTTACCAGTCCGGCCATCCCCCCTTCGAACAGGGCGGTACCGTCACCAACGTCCACTACTATGCCGACCTCTATTTCGGCGCCGCTAACAACTTCTCCTATTCCGATCCTTCCCAGTTCCTTCAGGCCGATCCCTTGTTCCTCAATCCCCCCAGCCTGAGTGCCGGCGGCTATGCCAATGCTCTCCTGCCTTCCCTCCTGAATACCGCATTGACGCTGCTGCCAACCAGCCCGGCTTACAACCGCGGCATCGATCCCAGCACCTTATCCGGACTCCCGACCAACATCGTCAGCGACCTCAAAAAGTACATCTACTCCGACATCAACGGCAAAGCTCGCCCTCAAGGCGGCAGCGTCGACCTCGGAGCCTATCAACACTAGGTAGACTAGTCTGGATTGAAGGAACTTGACGCCAGAGAAGCAAGCAGAAGCAGATGTTCAACAGGACAAACAAAGGCGAGGGAGCACTTTCAGCGCGCCACGGGCGTGACGCCCGTGGGCCTCTTGCTCAAACCACGTAAAATCTCCGGAATTTTCTCAAACTCGCTCGATTTATCGAGAAAATAGTCCGCACCGGCGGCGATGCATTCATCGCGATATTGGGGATAAGGATAATTTGTGCAGATCAATATCCAAGTGCCGGAAGGGCTCTGACGAATGCTGCGCAAGACGTCCAGACCAGTTCCACCGGGCATTTGCAGGTCGAGAATGACAACATCCGGATTCGTCTTAGGAATTAAACGAATAGCTCCCGGAACATCGGCGGCGTTTCCAACCAGCTGAACGCCAGATACTTCCTTCAGCAAGTCGGCTAGCCGCTCGACGATCACGCGCGAGTCATCGGCGATAAAAACTCTCATCTTCGCTCTCCCAGAGGATCGCACGCCCATGTGATAGATTAATGAAGAATCCATCCGGAAAAACATCCGGTGAATATAGGAATCTCGTGTAGGACAAAGTGAAGTGACGCGGACGGTGTTCGTCCCACATTTGGGAAGGTGCCCCAGGACAGCGAAGACTGTGAGTCCCGGCCTTCTCGAAATGGAGTTGCAGTTCCTCATCTAGTCCACAAGTTGCGCTTGGAAGGCGTAACGAATGAGCTCGGCCGTGGTATTCAACCCTGTTTTCTCCAGAATGCGCGCGCGATAAGTACTGACGGTCTTCACGCTCAGCCCGATTTCGTCGGCAATTTGTTTGACCGTCTTGCCAGAAGCAATCATTCGCAACACCTGAAATTCGCGATCTGACAGAAGTTCGTGGAGGGGCGCCTCGGCGCCGCTCCTTAAGTCATAAGCGAGCCTCTCGGCAAGAGTCGTGCTTACGTAGCGGCCGCCAGCCACAATTTTTCTGACGGCAAGCTTTAACTCGTCGGGCACGCTCTCCTTGGTCAGGTAACCAGACGCCCCTCCTTTGAGTGCCCGCCGGGCGTATTGCTCTTCGGGGTGCATACTCAGCAGCAGGATCGGCAGTTTTGGCCTCAGACGTTTCAGATCATCCAGAATATCGAGCCCGCTTTTGCCGGGCATGCTGATGTCGAGAATGACGATATCCCAATTCTGTAAACGCACACTCTCAACCGCCTCCACCGCGGACTTTGCTTCCCCGAAAGTGACTTTAGGAAAAGCTTCGCCAATCGTTTCCTTCAGCCCACGCCGGAAGACAGCGTGATCGTCAGCAATCAAGACTCTCATCTCAAGTCCTGTTTGGACAGGGCCGCTGGTGGTAGCGGGATCCGCAGAATCAAAGTTGTGCCGGCACCAGGAACACTTTCGACTTTAAGTTCGCCATTGAGCAGGAGCGCCCGTTCGTGCATTCCAAGCAGCCCCAGGGACTTGCGCGATTTAACCTCTTCCATATTGAACCCTGCGCCGTTGTCACGAATCTGGAAAATGATCTGATTTACTTCTCTTTCCAAGCGAGCCTCCACGCGCGTAGCGCGGGCGTGGCGCGCCACGTTGGTAAGTGACTCTTGAAAAATACGGAAAATGGCCGTGGACCGTTCAGGATCCAGAACCAGAGATTCTTGGGGCAAGGTCACGCGACAACGTATTCCAGTGCGCGTTTCAAACTCCTGGGCTTGCCCTTCCAAGGCGGCTACCAAACCCAAATCGTCCAGGGTTCTCGGCCGAAGTTCCGAAGCGATTCTTCGCAGCGTGACAATCATCCCATCCACCAATTGAGTCGCCGAGTCCACCTTTGTCAGGAGACGAGTTTGTCTCTTGGTTGCTTTGCGGCTAATGAGGGCCAGGTCCATCTTGATCGCCGTGCAGGCCTGTCCGAGTTCGTCATGGATCTCGCGTGCAATTGATTTGCGCTCTTCTTCCCGCACGCTCTGAAGACGCCCAGCGAGGGCACGGAGTTGTTCGAGCGATGCCCGCAACTGCTCCTCGGCGCGTGCGCGCTCGGCAATCTCAGTTCGCAATTCGTGATTCACTCGTGCCAACACTGTCGTTCGCTGCTCGACGCGGAGTTCCAACAGCTCCTTGGCCTTTGCCAATGACTCCTCTTTACCGTGCCTTTCGGTCACGTCCCGTGTAACCTTGGCGAACCCCTGCAAACTTCCCTTGGCGTTCCGCAATGCCGTGATAACGACGTTTGCCCAGAAACGGGAACCGTCCTTGCGAACTCTCCATCCCTCATCCTCTTTCTGACCGCGCTGCGCGGCTTCTTCCAAGATTCTCTGTGGTTTTCCATCCGCCACGTCTTCAGGAGGATAAAACGTGGAAAAGTGCTTCCCGATGATTTCTTCGGCCCGGTAGCCTTTTAATCTTTCGGCTCCATTATTCCAGCTGACTATGTTGCCAAGCGGATCCAGGTTGAAGATGGCATACTCTTGAACCTCTTGGACCAGTAACCGGAATCGTTCCTCGCTTTGGCGGAGAGCCTGTTCTGCCTGTTTGCGTTCCGTGATGTTCTCGAAAGCAACCCCGATGAAATTCTCCAGCAAGGGGAAAACCTGAACAGAATAGATACCCTCGCGGATTCGTTCGTCACCGTAGGAAATCTCTCCCAAGTTTCTTGGCTCGCGGGACTGAACAGCATCAAGACACCTTCGTGGGAGCCCGGTCTTGAGGAGCTTTGGGAATTCCGCCAAGGTCTTGCCGCGCAAATCTTCCAGGGTTGCCCCCGTGAGGAGCGCCCCCGCCGGGTTGACATCAGTAATTCTAAAGGATTTGACGTCTCGCGGATTTTCGAGGTGCAACACCACGATCCCCACCGGAAGACCTCTTAGAATCTCCTGATACAGCGGGAGCGTTGTTTCTGCATGTCGCGTAAGAACCGACTTCGTGGCATGGGCCTCGGGCCCGGAAGTTCGGTGAGTGGTCATGGTCCCCTATACCCTGAGACGGATTTGCTCCCTTGGACAATCGGGAAAAGACCCGCAACAGGTTGCTGTGATTCCCCTAATTCTCCTTCAGGTCTTCCTTTTAGCTCGCGCAAGTTCGCACGAGGAAGGACAGTCAAAGCAGTACTTCTGTAGGACGCTGGCAGACACAGCAAGACGTAAGGTCTGACGACAGAATCATTTCCCTGCCGACAGCTTCGAGAACGCGCGTCAATTACTGTCACTCCCGTGGGCGCAACGTTAAGAAGTGCATAGGAATCTCGCCGGGGCGCGCCGATCCGCAAATGCTCATCAGGCACCCTTAAACGAAGACCCTGTCCTTCCGATTTGTCGCCGCTACACCCAGCTCGCGCGACCCGGCTATTCACGATAGCCCCCACAAATAACATTCTTGAGAGGTGTAGTGGTGCGATCCTTAAAGAACCTATTTTTGTTCTTGTGCCCTGCGCGGCTGCAATTTCGTCTCGTCAGCGCAAACACGCCCGTTTCTAGGCCTAGGTATTTCAGATACATCAAAGGATCTCTGGCGATACTGACTTTTTTTTTGGCCTGCACTGGGAAGCTGGCAGCACAAACACCCGCGACGATCTGGCCGAGCACAGCAACGCCTACTACGCCTGACGTCGGTTCCGACTCGCCTGTTGAGCTAGGCGTCCGGTTTTATTCCGACACGCCCGGCTATATTACCGGCACTCGCTTCTACAAGAGTGCCGCTAATACCGGCACGCATATCGGCAATCTCTGGAGCAGCAGCGGCGCCTTGCTGGCGAGCGCAACCTTCACGACAGAGACGGCTTCGGGCTGGCAGCAGGTCAGCTTCTCGAATCCTGTGGCCATTACCGCTAACACCGCATATGTAGCCTCTTACCACACGACCATCGGGCACTACGCGGGCGACGCAAGCTACTTTGCGACGGCTGGAGTCAACAGGTCCCCATTACACACCTATGCCAACAGCAGTGCAACTCCCGAAGGGCCGTATACCTACGGGGGCACCAGTCAATTCCCCGCAAGCACGTACAACTCCGCCAACTACTGGGTGGACGTGGCCTTCACACCGGCGACGCCGGCGCAAAAAACAATTTGGCCGAGCACAGCAGCGCCTACTACGCCTGATGTCGGTTCCGACTCGCCTGTTGAGCTAGGCGTCCGGTTTTATTCCGACACGCCCGGCTATATTACCGGCATTCGCTTCTACAAGAGTGCCGCTAATACCGGCACGCATATCGGCAATCTCTGGAGCAGCAGCGGCGCCCTGCTGGCGAGCGCAACCTTCACGACAGAGACGGCTTCGGGCTGGCAGCAGGTCAGCTTCTCGAATCCTGTGGCCATTACCGCTAACACCGCATATGTAGCCTCCTACCACACGACCATCGGGCACTATTCAGGCGACGCGAGCTACTTTGCGACGGCTGGGGTCAATAATTCACCTTTGCACACCTACGCGAACACGAGTGCAACCCCTGAAGGACCATATACTTACGGGGGCACCAGTCAATTCCCCGCAAGCACATACAACTCCGCCAACTACTGGGTGGATGTCGCATTCGCGGCTTCCGCTAGCAGTGGGGGCGGCGGAACTTCTTTAAAGGTGGGCACTACATCCCTGCCAAACGCCACTCGGTCAGTGACCTATGGTCAAACATTGGCCGCTAGTGGTGGAACCTCACCTTATTCATGGTTGGTTTCGAGCGGTACACTTCCTACGGGCTTGAGCCTGTCGTCAACTGGCACTCTTTCTGGGACGCCGACGGTCGCGGGGGCGTTCCCCTTTACTGTGGCGGTCAAGGATGCCGCCAGTGCT
>WNFT01000102.1_pt1 | contig 56918 bp, 58 predicted proteins | sample 5400191 | NCBI WGS metagenome assembly WNFT01 (sample SAMN13153359, study PRJNA577476) | soil metagenome | isolation source: 80 cm saprolite under Madrone tree | place: USA:California | collected 2016-06-14 | reverse complement strand
GCGACGGGCAGCGGTCCCGACAGGGGCTTGACCACGAACCCCGACGTGAAGAAGCCGATGAACGCGATGAACAGGCCGATGCCCACGCCGATCGCCCGCTTGAGCCCCAGCGGGACGGCGTCCATCACGGTCTCGCGGAACCGCGTCAGCACGAGGAGCGTGATGGCCACGCCCTCGAGGAACACCACGGTCATCGCCTGGGGCCACGTGAGCCCGCGGGTCGCCACCAGCTCGAAGGCCACGACCGCGTTGAGCCCCATCCCCGGTGCCAGGACGAGCGGGTAGTTGCTCGCGAGCCCCATGGCGATGGAGAGCACGCCCGCGGTGAGGCACGTCGCGGTCAGCGTCGCGGCGAACGGCAGCCCCTTGCCCTCGAGCCCGGGCACGCCGACCAGGCCGAGGACGCTGGGGTTCACGAAGATGATGTAGGCCATGACCATGTACGTGGTCAGGCCCGCGCGGAGCTCGGTGGCGAGGTCCGTGGAGCGCTCGGCGAAGCGGAAGTAGCGCGCGATCGGTCCGGCCATGTGCCGGCCGGCAGTTTACCCGGAGCGACGCGCCAGGACTAGAAGAACGTCACGTCCCGGCCAGGCGCAAGGGTCTGCCCGCAGCTCCCCGGTCCGGAGGCTGGCGAAACAGCGGCGAAAACGCGCTGAGCGCTCGTCAGGGCACTGGCACAAGAGCGTTCTCGAACACGAAATCCCCCGCGCGCCGGCCCTGGGCGATGCCCTCGGTCTTGTCGAAGGCCCAGTGGATACCGAGGTAGATGCGGCCCTGGCCGTTCTCTTCCTCGGCCTCGGAGAGCGACGAGAAGCTACGCGGGGCGAGCGGGCGCACGTTCCCCTTGTTGTCTCGCGTCATGCCGTTGAATTCGTCCGACACGAAGGTGAAGGCGATGTTGTCGGTCCCGTAGAAGTTGCGCAAGATTTGGAAGAGAGCGGCCCCGAACCCGGCATGCCCTGAGGGATAGGCCGGGAAGGGCGGCGTGAAGTTCGGCCCGTGGAGATTGCTGGCCGGCGCGCCGAGGGGCGTGAAGGTCGGATCCCCGATCGTCGCCACGTTGCCATCGTCGGCGCCGAGCGGGCCGGCCTCGCGGATGGCGGTGACCGGACGCCAGAACTGGTAGTAGTACTTCGACTCCCAGATCGCGATCCCTGCGTCGGCTATCGCCACGTTCACCAGCGCCAAGAGCCGCGCGAGCTCGACGGCATTCGAGCCCATCTGATCGGCGATGTGCACCGTGATCTGGTTGTACAGCCTCGGCGGCGTGCCCAACCCCGGCGTTCCGTCGTAGCCCCAGTAGATCCCCGTGAACGTCTGGTCTCCGGTTCGCACGGTCGGTGTGACGACGCCGTCGCCGCCCAGGAGCTTCACCTCGTAGAACGCCGTCGTATACGGGAGGCTCGCCAGAGCCGGTGGAGCCGGGGCCCGGAACTGGTCGGCCGACCACAGGACAAACGGCTTGACCTGGCCCCAGTATGCGCCCAGCGCGAGCGGGATTTGGCTGATCGGGTCCTGGCGCCACTTCCCCGGCTCGTTACTCGTGATGAAATCGACGCCGACGCGAGGCTCGACATGCTGCGAGCCATCGTTGGCCCTGAGGGCGAGGATCGCAGCGGCGGCCCTGTGCCCAAGATCGATCCCGCGTGTCTTTGCGTCTCCATCCCAGATCTGGCCGAGGTCTTCGGCGAGCCGCGAGTCGAAGCTTGCCGCCTGCGAAGGGAAGAGCGCGACCAGCGTGTCGTGCGCCGCCTGGGCGATCGCGGCCTTCATGGAGGTGCGGAAAGGGGCAGGGGGAAGACCGGTGTAGCTCTGGTAGCCGCCGGCGATCGCGTTCACCGCATCGAAGACCGCGATGTGGACGATCGCGAACGCCCGACTCGTTCGCGCCGGCCCTAATTGCTCCCCAAAGACCCGGTTCTCGCCGGGCGCCACCGGCGTGTGGTCGAGCGCGTTGGCGCTCATCGCGATCGCATTCCAACGACGGACCGAGTCGGCCACCTGCGGTGGCATGCTCGGCGCTGGGTAGGGTTGCCGCGCCTGAAAGAGCGGGCCCCATGCGTCCGTCGAAGTCAGCTGCGCGGCGGCTGGCTGCTGGGTCAGCCACAGGAAAGCGCTCAGCACACCGAGCAGGAGGCTGGCCTTCAATCCCTTGCTCATCGTCCAGCTCCTCGTGATAGGCCGGAACAGTTTCCGGAACTATTTCCGGAACCAATTCCGGAACCAATTCTCGGTGGGATCGTCAGCCGAAACGAGCCCCGACCGGACAGGAAGTTACCGGCGAAACTTCTTGAAGTTGACCGGACGCTTCTCGACGAACGCGTTCCGGCCCTCCATCGCCTCCTCGGTCTGGTAATAGAGGTTGAGCGCGGTATGGGCGAACTGCGCCACGCCGGCGCGCTGCTCGGAGTCGATGTTGAACGATTGCTTGGCGAGCGCCAGCGCCGTCGGGCTCTTCTCGAGCAGCTCGGCGCACCACTTCTCCACCTCCGCGCGCAGGTCCTTGAGTGGCACGACCGTGTTCACGAGCCCCATCGCGAGCGCCTCCTGCGCCGAGTACTGGCGGCAGAGGTACCAGATCTCCCGCGCCTTCTTCTCGCCGACGACACGGGCGAGGTAGCCTACGCCGTGGCCCGCGTCGACGCTCCCCACGCGCGGCCCCGTCTGGCCGAAGACCGCGTTGTCCGACGCGATCGAGAGGTCGCACAGGAGGTGGAGGACGTGGCCGCCGCCGATGGCGAAGCCGTTGACCATGGCGATGACGGGCTTCGGGATGTGGCGGATGGCGCTGTGCAGCGCTTCCACGTCCATCGGGCGCGCGTCCGCCGGGCCTGCGGCGCCCGGGGCGTACCCGCCCTGCCCACGCTCTTTCTGATCGCCACCCGAGCAGAACGCCTTGTCGCCGCTCCCGGTGAGCACGACGACGCCGACGGACGGGTCCCAGCGCGCGTCGAGGAACGCGTCGGTGAGCTCCGCGACGGTCTTCGTGCGGAAGGCGTTGCGCACCTCCGGCCGGTTCATCGTGATCCAGGCGACGCCGTTCGTCTTCGCGTAGAGGATGTCCGTGTACGTCACCGGGGCCCTCCGTCCGCTACAGCGGTTTGCGCAGGATGCGGCTCAGCTCGCCCACCACGCCCCTCCGGAACGTGAGCACGCACACCACGAAGATGGCACCCTGCACGATCGTCAGCCACGCGCCGATCTGCGTGAGGTAGTGCTCGAGGCCGATCATGACGAACGCGCCCACCACGGGCCCGAAGACGGTGCCGAGCCCGCCCAGGAGCGTCATCAGCACGACCTCGCCCGACATCGTCCAGTGGACGTCGGTGAGCGAGGCGAGCTGGAACACGATGTCCTTGGTGGCTCCGGCCAATCCGCTGAGCGCGGCCGAGAGGACGAAGGCGAGCAGCTTGTACCGCTCGGCACGATAGCCGAGCGAGATGGCGCGCGGCTCGTTCTCGCGGATGGCCTTGAGCACCTGGCCGAACGGCGAGTGGATCGCGCGATAGACGACGAGGAACCCGAGGAGAAAGATCGCGAGCACCGCGAAGTACATCGTGTGGGTGTTCTGGAGATCGAGGACGCCGAGCAGCGTGCCACGGGGCACGGCCTGGATGCCGTCCTCGCCGCCGGTGAACTTCGCCTGGACGGAGAAGAAGTAGATCATCTGCGCGAACGCGAGCGTGACGTTCGCGAAGTAGATGCCACGGCTCCGGATGGCCAAGGCCCCGGTGGCCACGCCCAGCGCCGCGGCGACCGCCGCGCCGAAGACGATCGCGAGCTCGGGCGGCCAACTCCAGACCTTGGCCGCGTGGGCGCAGGCGTAGCCGGCCGAGCCGAGAAAGGCCGCGTGGCCGAAGGAGAGGAGCCCCACGTAGCCGATCAGGAGGTTGAAGGCGCAGGCGAAGAGCGCAAAGCAGAGCGCCTTCATGAGAAAGATCGGGTAGACGAAGAAGGGTGCCAGGACCAGAAGGGCGACCATCACGCCGAAAGCGACGAAGACGTAGCCCTTCGCGGTGGCCACGCTACTGGCTCCGCCCGAAGAGGCCGGTGGGCCGGATCAGGAGCACGACGGCCATGATGACGAAGATGACGGTGTTGGATGCCTCCGGATAGAAGACCTTGGTGAATCCCTCGACCACCCCGAGACCGAAGCCGGTGACGATCGAGCCCATGATCGAGCCCATCCCACCGATCACGACCACCGCGAAGACGACGATGATGAGATCGGCGCCCATGAGCGGGTTGACCTGGTAGATCGGCGCCGCCAGCACGCCCGCGAGCCCGGCCAGCCCGACGCCGAATCCGTAGGTCAGCGTGATCATCCGAGGCACGTTGACGCCGAAGGCCTGGACGAGCGCCGGGTTCTCCGTGGCGGCGCGCAGGTAGGAGCCGAGCTTCGTCCGCTCGATCACGTACCAGGTCAGAAGGCACACCACGAGCGAGAAGACGACCACCCACGCCCGGTAAGTGGGGAGGAACATGAAGCCCAGGTTGTACCCCCCGGTGAGCTCGGCCGGGATCGCGTAGGGAAGGCCGGAGGAGCCGAACGCGTTGCGGAACACGCCCTGGATGACGAGCGCGACGCCGAAGGTGAGCAACAGCCCGTAGAGGTGGTCGAGGTGATAGAGCCGCTTCAGCATCGTCCGCTCGAGGACGACGCCGAGCGCGCCCACCGCGAGTGGCGCGATCAGGAGCGCCCACCAGTAGCCGAGCCCCGCCCACTGGAGGAGGAAGTAGGCGACGAACGCCGCCATCATGTACTGGGCGCCGTGGGCGAAGTTGATGATGTTGAGCAGACCGAAGATGACCGCGAGCCCCAGGCTCAGCACGGCGTAGAAGGCGCCGTTGATCAGCCCGATCAGGAGCTGACCGAACAGCGCCTGGGTGGGGACGCCGAAGACGCTCACGCCCGGCCCACCCTCCCGCCGCCTACTTCTTCACGAGCGGGCAGTCCCCCTGGTCCAGCGGCCGGAACGCCGAGTCCGCCGGGATCGTCGCTCGCATCGTGTAGTAATCCCACGGCCCCTTCGACTCCGCCGGCTTCTTCACCTCGAAGAGGTACATCGGGTGGATCTTCCGACCGTCGGCGCGGACGCGCCCCTTGCCGAAGAGCGGGTCGTCGGTGGGCAGCTCCTTCATCTTGGCGATGACCCTCGGGCCGTCGTCGCTTCGGAGCGCCTCCACCGCCTTGAGGTAGTGCAGGATCGCCGAGTACACGCCCGCCTGGACCATCGTCGGCATGGCCTGGCGGTGGCGCTCGGCGAAGCGCCGGGACCAGGCGCGGGTCGCGTCGTTCAGGTCCCAGTAGAACGACTCGGTCAGGATCAGCCCCTGCGCCTTGTCCAGTGAGAGCGCGTGCACGTCGCTGATGAAGACGAGGAGGCCGGCGAACTGCTGGCCGCCCCGCACGATGCCGAACTCCGCGCCCTGCTTGATGGCGTTGATGGTGTCGGCGCCGGCGTTGGCCAGGCCGATGATCTTGGCCTTGGAGGCCTGGGCCTGCAGGAGGAACGAGGAGAAGTCCGAGGTCGGGAACGGGTGGCGGACCTTGCCGAGGACCTTGCCGCCCGATTTCAGCACGACGGCCTCGACGTCGCGCTCGAGCGCGTGCCCGAAGGCATAGTCGGCGGTGAGGAAGAACCAGGTGTCCCCGCCCGTCTTCACGATCGCCGACCCGGTGCCGTTCGCGAGCGCCCAGGTGTCGTAGGTCCAGTGGACGGTGTTGGGTGAGCAGGCCTTGCCCGTGAGGTCCGACGCGGCCGCGCCGGAGACGATGAAGGCCTTGTGCTTGTCCCGGGTGATCTGGCTGATCGCCAGAGCGATCGAGGATGTCGGCACGTCGATGATCAGGTCCACCTTCTCGGTGTCGTACCACTGCCGCGCGATGCTGGAGCCGACGTCCGGCTTGTTCTGGTGATCGGCGAAGACGATCTCGACCTTCATACCCTTCTTCGCGGCGCCGAAGTCTTCCACCGCCATCCGCGCCGCCACGACCGAGCCCGGTCCGGTGATGTCGGCATAGGCGCCCGACTGGTCGTTGAGGACACCGATCTTGACGACGCCGTCGGAGATCTGGGCGTGCGCCGGCCCGACGGCCAGCGCGACCGCCGCGAGCAGCGCGAGGACGCGGAGGGTGATCATGCGCGGGCTCCTTTCACGGGTCTGTCCCGACGGGGCCTAGACCCCGAGGTACTCGTGCAGCGTGTCCATGCGAGACGCGAGCGCTCTGTTCGGGATCATGTCGACGACGCGCCCGTGCTCCATCACGTAGTGACGGTCGGCGACCGTCGACGCGAAGCGGAAATTCTGCTCGACGAGGAGGATGGTGAAGCCCTCCGCCTTGAGGCGCCGGATCGTCGCGCCGATCTGCTGGACGATCACCGGCGCGAGGCCTTCCGTGGGCTCGTCCAGCAGCAGCAGGCGCGCGCCGGTTCGCAGGATGCGCCCGATCGCGAGCATCTGCTGCTCGCCGCCGGACAGCTTGGTGCCCTGGGTCCGGAGGCGCTCGCGCAGGTTGGGGAACAGGTCGAAGATCGCCCCGCGGTCGAGCCCGCCCGAGCCGATCACGGGCGGCAACATGAGATTTTCCTCGACGCTGAGGCTCGCGAAGATCCCGCGCTCCTCGGGGCAGAACGCGAGGCCGAGCCGCGCGATGAGGTTCGAGGGGAGACGGATCAGCTCGGCGGCGCCGAAGCGGACCGAGCCCCGGCGCCTCTCGACGATCCCCATCACGGACTTGAGCGTGGTCGTCTTGCCGGCGCCGTTCCGGCCGAGCAGCGTCACGACCTCGCCCGTGCGCACCTCGAGATCCACCCCGTGGAGGATGTGCGACTCGCCGTACCAGGCCTCCAGGTCGCGCACGGTCAGGAGCGGCTCAGGCATCGCCCGCCCCCATGTACGCCTGGATCACGTCGGGGTTCTTCGAGACGGCGGCGTAGTCGCCCTCGGCCAGGATCTCGCCGCGCGCCAGCACGGTGATCGTGTCGGACAGGTTCTCCACCACCTTGAGGTTGTGCTCGACCATGAGCACGGTACGGTTCGCGGCGACGCGCTTGACGAGCGCCGAGATCCGGTCCACGTCTTCGTGGGCCATGCCGGCGGTGGGCTCGTCGAGCAGCATCATCTCCGGGTCGAGCGCGAGCGTCGTCGCGATCTCGAGCGCGCGCTTGCGGCCGTACGGCAGCTCGACCGCGATCGCCCCGGCGAGCGGCGCCAGGCCGACCGCGTCGAGGAGCTCGAGGGCGCGCCCGTTGAGCTCGCCGAGGACCCGCTCCGAGCGCCAGAAGTCGAACGAGTGACCCCGCGCGCGCTGGAGCGCGAGCCGCACGTTCTCCAGCACGGTGAGGTGCGGGAAGACCGCCGAGATCTGGAACGACCGGACGAGGCCGAGCCGCGCGATGCCCGCGGGCCTCGAGCCCGTGATGTCCCGCCCCTTGAAGCGGATGCGCCCGCGGGTCGGCGTGAGGAAGTGTGTCAACAAATTGAAGCACGTCGTCTTCCCCGCGCCGTTCGGGCCGATGAGCGCGTGGATCGTGCCGTCGCGCACCCGGAGGCTCACGTCCTTGACGGCGACGAAGCCCCGGAACTCCTTGGTGAGCCCCTCGGTCTCGAGGATGTAGGGGCTCATGGCGTCCGCGGGGGATAGAAGACCGCCTCCCGCTTCTCCGTCCACGCGCGGTTGGCCTCGTCGATCTCCCACGAGCCCATGCACGCGTTCTGCGCCCGCACCAGGTCTTCGATCACAACCCGCGGATCGCGGTGGAAGGACTCGTGGAGGAGCCGCTTCGTGTGCGCGGCCGCGGTCGGCGAGGCGGCGCGCGCCTTGGCGACGATCGACTGGAGCGTGCGGTCGAGGTCGACGGCCGGGCACACCCAGTTGACGAGGCCGATGGCGCGCGCCTCCGCCGGGCTCACGTCGTCGTTGAGCAGCGCCAGCTCCTTGGCCCGGCCGAGCCCGATGACGCGCGCGAGGCGCAGCACGGCGCCGTCGGGAATGAGGCCGTGCCGCGTCGCGCCGAGGCCGAGCACGGCGTCGGCGGCGGCGAGGCGCAGGTCGCAGGCGAGCGCCAGCTGGAGGCCACCGCCGATCGCGTAGCCGTGCAGGACGGCGATCGAGATCTTCGGCATGTCCTCGAGGCAGTTCAGCCCGCGGATCCAGTGGCGGTAGAACGCCTCGTCGACGGATCCGGCCGCCAGCGCCGTGCGATCCATGCCCGAGCAGAACGCCCGACCCGCCCCGCGGACGACGACCAGAGTGACCGCGGGATCGGCGGCCGCGGCCTCCGCGTGCTCGGCGAGCGCGGCGGCGAGCTCCGTGGTGAGCGCGTTGAGCATCGCGGGGCGGTTCAGCGTGATCCAGGCGATCCCTTCCCCGACCGCGTAGGTGACCGGAGGCTCCGGGGCGGGATTGTGGAAACGGCTCACGACGATGTACGATCGCGGCCGGTGCGTGTGACGCAGGCGGTGCCCATGGAAAGCGCGACCTAACGTATGGAAGGCTCGCGCGAAAGTCAAGGAGACCGGCTCATGCCCATGACGACGATCTCCCGCCGTCGCTTCCTCGGCACGGTCGCCGCGGTCGCGGCCGCCGGAGCGCCACGGCCGGCGCGGGGCGGGACCGCCGTGAAGATCGGCACGGCCGTGCTCGGCGACTACTCGATGGCGGGGCCGGTCATCGTGGCGCTCGAGCGCGGATTCTTCGCGCGCGAGGGGCTCGAGGCCGAGTTCGTCCCCTTCCGTGGGGGCCCGGACCTCCTCAAGGCGGTCATGGGCGGCGACGTGCTGGTCGGCATCACCGGGAGCACCGACATCCTCGTCTTCCGCGAAGCGGGCTCGCCGATCAAGATGGTCGCGACCCATACCGAGGGCAACCACTTTACCCTCAACGTCGCGCCCGACGTCTCGTCGGTCGCGGGCCTCAAGGGCAAGGCGATCGGCGTCACGCGCGTCGGTGCGACGACGTGGATCTTCGCGCGCATGCTGGCCAAGAAGGAAGGCTGGGACCCGGACAAGGACGTGCAGATCGTCGGCCTCGGCGGCCTCGACGCCCAGCTCGCAGCGCTGGCGCGCCGGGAGATCGCCGCCTACGTGTGGGGCGACGGGGGCGCCGTCACCGAGCTCCAGGGCAAGTCCAAGGTGCTGCTCCGCTTCGACGCGGTCACCGGAAAATGGATCAGCCAGATCCAGTACGCGTCGGAGGACGCCATCAAGCACCAGGCCGACCCGATCCGCCGGAGCCTGCGGGCACTGTTCACCGCGCTCAAGCTCATGCGCGAGAGCCCGCGGGACGCCGCCGAGATCTGCTCGAAGAAGCTCGGCTGGCCGCCCGAGGCGGTCCTGCGCGCCCACAGGATCTCCGGCCCGCTCCTCCCGGTGGACGGCCGCATCGACGTCGCCGCGCTCGGCGTGATGCAGGGCACGCTCCTCGAGTACGACGTCATCAAGAAGAAGCTGCCGCTCGAGGACCACTTCACGCGAGAGTTCACGCCTGTCAGGGTCTAAGGCCTGGATCCTCGCCGGGCTCGTGCTCGCGGCGACCCCGGGCGCCGCGCGGGCGCAAGTGTTCCTCGCGACGCGGCCGCACCCCGACTTCACGATCGGGCCGCTCTTCGTGCGCGCGACCGTCACGCCCGCGCTCGGCACCACGGCGGTCGACGTCCTGTGGAGCCTCGTGATCCCGCCGACCAAGTCCGCCACCGACCTCGAGCAGGATCTCTACCTGCTCTGGCCCGACGAGGTCGACACCCTGCGGGTCGAGGGCAAGCCCGACCCGGACCTCGCGCGCTACGTGGAGGCGCGCGGGTACTCCGTGATCGGCGACGGGCGCCTTCCGCTCTACGCGCAGGGCCTGTACCGCACCGGGCCGCAGACGAAACCGGAGCCCATCCCCGGCGGTGCGCCCTTCGTGTCGTTCGTGCGCCAGGGCGGCCCGCTGGGGCTCACCTCACCCGCCACGTACGTGCGAATCCCGTGGACGCCCCTCCTCGCCAACCGCACGTGGCTCATACGCCTCGGGATGGGCCTGCCGCGGCTCGTCCGGCCCAGGCCGGCCACGTGGGTCGAGAACCTCTTCTGGGGCCACCGCTACACGATCTCGCTGGCCTTCAACGACGTGCGGGGGCGGGCGCTCTTCCCGCTCTACCTCGAGAACCGCGACCGCGTCATCCGGCTCGCCGACGAACCCTCGCAGCTCCTCATCAACTTCACCCACGCCGAGCACCTCAAGATCCAGGACGTCTTCCCGGGCACGGCCACCCGCCGGATGAGCGAGACCCTCGAGTCCACGCAGGTCGTCTCGGCCTTCCTCGAGCGCGCCCAGGGGGCGACGCCGCAGGTGTTGACGGTGCAGTTCGGCTACTTCACGGGGTGGCAGTCGTGGGCGCCCGTCCTGATCCCCATGATCTTCTTCGTGCTCGGCAACCTCGCCGGCCCGCTGCTGACGATGCTCGTCAAGCGCGTGGGCGGGAGGCTCTCCGGTCGGATCCACATCAGCCCGCGCAGCGCGCCGGTCGAGCGGCAGACCGGCACCGTGGTCTCGCGCGAGACGCTGGGACGCATCGCGCCGGGCTCCACCACGTACGAGGAGGTGATCCGCCTCTGCGGCGCCGACCACGAGGAGCACGAAGAGCCGCTCGCCCCCGACCGGCGGATCCTGGTCTACCGGGGGCGCAAGGTCGTGCCCCAGCGGCGGCGTCGGTTCGGCTGGCTCGCGACCGTGAGCCGGTGGGACGTCGAGCACCACGAGGTCGAGATCACGCTCGAGCGCAACGTCGTTCAGGGCGTGCAGGCGCGGGTGCGCCGCACGCACCTCGCCCAGCCGGCGGGCGCCTGACGCCCAGCGGCGCCGACGCTGCACGCTCGGCAGGGAACCCGGGACCAGGCGGCACGCGTCTCACTGTCTCTCGAGCGCGGGCTTCCGCCGCCCTCGGGGAAAGTCAGCCGAGTAAATCCTCGACCGTAACTATCAGATCGGGGAAGGCCCCTGGCGTGAGCCGTTGCCCGCGCTCGAGCGTCACGACTCGCTGGTACCCGTCAGCCGCCGGCGCGCGGTATACCTCCACGCGGTCCGCGGTCAGATCCAGGATCCAGGCCTCGGGGATGGCGGCGCGGGCGTAGAGGGGTATCCTCACCCGGCGGTCCACGGCCAGAGTGGAGTCTGAGACCTCGATGAGGAGCAGGACGTCGGCGGCCACCGGATGCGCCCCGGTGTAAAAGTCCGCGCGCGGACGCAGCACCGTCACGTCGGGCTGGGGCTCGGAGTCCTCTTTAGGCAGCTCGATGGGGTTCTGGATCTGGACGATGGCGCGGTCACCCAGCCGTGACGTCCAGAGACGAGTGAGGCGGTTCACCGTGCCGGCGTGCCGCGAGCCGATCGGCTCGCGCACGACGATCTCCCCGGCGATGAGTTCGACCGGCTCATGCTCAGCGAGGATCCCGGCCTCGCCCATCCGGTGGTACTCGTCGACGGTGAACCGCCGCCGGTTGAGGTCGACCGGCATCGCCCGCAACCCTCCCACCGATATTCAACGGGCGGCGCAACCGCCTGTCAATGCCGGTGATCCGATACACGCGTCACAGCCCCTCGCGCCCGATCCTCGTCGCTGCTCGACGCGGGACTCTCAGTCTCTACCCGACGGCATCGTCGGGTATGTTGCCCAAATCGTTCACGGGATGTTCCCTATTCGCGGAGTTCCCGACTGGAACTACAGCGGCGACCTGCAGTACGTCGATCACGCGACCGCGGCCAAGGTGCACAGCCGTCGCGACCGAGGTTCGTGTGGGGAGGAATCGGAGGGGGCCGTCGCGTCCTGTGGGCGCGCCTGTGAAGTCGCCGCCTTCGATGACTTAACGGGAGATCGTCAGCCGCTCCCGGCCGTAGTTGTCCTCGTCGACCCAGGGCTTGCCCTCGGCGAAACGCGTCGAGCGGAAGGGCGTGAGGTCGGCCGTGCGTGGTCGCCCCTCGACGATCCACTCGGCCAGGCACCGACCGATCGCCGGCGACGTCTTGAACGACGTGCCCGAGTCGCCGAGCATCACGTAGAGCCCGTCGATCGACGGGATGCGGTCGATGACGGGCCGGCCGTCCGGGCTCATCATGATCATCCCCGCCCAGCCGCCGCGCATCGTGGCGGACGCGAACGTGGGAAAGCGCGCGGACAGCGTCTCGCGGCAGCGCGCCACGTACGCGGGGTCGACGGACTCGCTGTAGTGGTCGGGGTCGGCGTGGCCGACGCCGAGCTCGACGCCGATCAGCGTCGCGGCGCTCCCGTCGGGGCGCATCCAGGACTTGTGGACCGCGTCGATGACGACCGGATGGCCGCGGGCCATGCCCGCGGGCCAGCGGAAGATCGCGACCTGGATCCGGTAGGGCAGGAGACCGAAGCCGAGCCCGAGCGGCTCGAGGAGCGGGCGCGCCCAGGCGCCGGGGACCAGCACGACGACGCGCGTGGCGACGCGACCCTCCCGTGTCTCGACCGCAACGACGCGCCCCCTCTCGACGACGACGCGCGTCACCTCGCGCCCGGTCTCGACCCGCGCGCCCGCCCGCGCCGCGGCCGCCGCGAACGCGAAGGCGGTCGCGTTCGGGTCGGCGTAGCCGGACTCGGGCTCCCACGCCGCGCCGCCCACGTCGTCCGTGATGACGCCGGGGAGCAGGCGCGGGAGGTCCTCGGGCGAGACGAGCTCGGTCTTGATCCCGAGGCGCTGCTGCATCGCCACGTTGCGGCGGAGCTGGTCGGCGTAGCCGCGCCCCACGAGCTGCACGAAGCCGACGGGCTCGAAGCCACAATCGCCTCCGACCTCGGCGTGGAAGCCGCGGAAGACCTTCAGACTTTCGAAGGCCAGCCGCGACTCGTGCTCGTTCGTGTAGTGCATCCGGACGAGCGAGCCGGACTTGCCCGTCGCGCCCGCGCCGAGCCACCGCCGCTCGAGGAGCAGCACGTTCCGGACGCCGAGCCGGGTCAGATGAAAGGCCGTGCTCGTCCCGTTGGCGCCGCCTCCGACGACGACGACGTCAGCGCTGGCCATCGCGTCGCTCCACCTTTCCGTGTACGGTGCAGCCGCAACTTCTCACTTCCCGAGTCTATACCAGCGCCCGCCTGCGCAGAGAGGGCGTCATGGACGCCGTCCGGTTCTTCCACGGGCCTTACGTGTCAGGACGGTCGCGCTTCTCGGGGGACGCAGTCCTCCAGGACGTAGTGGTCGGTCTTGGGGTCCAAGCGACGGATCGCACCGCGCGCAGCCTGGCAGGCCTCGCGCGTGGGGTAGACCAACTGGCCGTCAGCCTCAAAGCGGCGCGCATGGCCGTTCGAGCCCGCCGTCGCGACCGAGACGTAGAGCATGAAGACCCAGACAACCGTCATGGAAGAACCGGAGGAGCCGCGACTGCCTTCGTGGCAGTGAGCATCGCTGATCGACCGAGCAACGGAAGTGCCAACCGGGGACGCGCGACCGGTCGAGCTCCCCATGTCAATCCGAACCGAGAGAACTGGATTATCCGGAAATATGGGACCGCTCGCGGGTGTGACGCAAATTGCCGGACTCTGCACGAGCGGGGTCCTCACTGCGTAGGCTTTTTCATCTCTGGCACGGTCGCCTCTCATCGCCGGTCGCGACACGCTTGACCGCCCTTGACAACCGTATATAGTGCCGCTTACGCGGTTCACCCTCGAGGCCCTGACGGAGGCCCTGATGATCCAGGTCACCCGACGCGAGCTCCTCAAAGGCGCGGCCGCCCTGGGCGCCGCCGCGACGGTCCCCGGCGCGCTCACGCCCGCCCGCGCCCAGACGACGCAGAAGCGCGAGCTGGTCGTCGCCCAGGGCGGCGACATCTCCAAGTTCGACCCTCACTTCAGCACCTCGTCCAACGACATCCGCGTCTCGTTCAACCTCTTCGACAATCTGGTCTCGCGCCATCCCGACGGCAAGCTCCACCCGGGGCTCGCGACCGAGTGGAAGCTCCACGGGCAGACGCAGTGGACGTTCAAGGTCCGTCCGGGCGTCAAGTGGCACAACGGCGACCCGTTCACCGCGGCGGACGCGAAATGGAGTCTCGAGCGCACGTGGGACCCGAAGGTCGGCACGCGCGTGAGCACCGTGTTCACCACGATCGACCGCATCGAGGCGCCCGACCCCGCCACGCTCGTCGTCCACACCAAGAAGCCGGACCCGCTCCTTCCCGCGCGCCTCGCCTTCTACGGCGGCCAGATCGTCCCGCAGAAGTACGTCGAGAAGGCGGGCAACGACGAGTTCAACGCCAAGCCCATCGGCACGGGGCCGGTGCGCTTCGTCTCGTGGACGAAGGACGACAGGCTCGTCCTGGAGGCCAACCCGGACTACTGGGGCGGCCGAATCGACGTCGACCGGATCGTCCTCCGCTCGATCCCGGAGACGGCACCCCGCATCGCGTCTCTCCTCAAGGGCGAGGTGGACGTGATCACCCAGCTCCCGCCCGACCAGGAGGAGCGCGTCATGGGCAACGCCTCGACCAAGGTCGAGGGCGCCCTCTACGCGGGCCTCTACGTCCTGGCCGTCAACGGGAAGCGCCCGCCGCTGGACAACCCGCTCGTGAAGCAGGCGCTGTCGCTCGCCATCGACCGCCAGGCGATCGTGAAAGAGCTCTGGCGGGGGCGCGGCATCGTCCCGAACGGGCCGATCGCGAAGGGCGACAACCACTTCGACGCGAAGCTCGGGCCCCTCGTCTACAACCCCGGCGAGGCGCGCGAGCGGCTCCGGAAGGGGGGCTACCGGGGCGAGGAGATCGTCATCGAGACGACCGTCGGCTACACGGCCAACGATAAGCCGATGTCCGAAGCGATCCAGGGCATGTGGCGCGACGTCGGCATCAACGCGAAGGTCGAGGTGCTCGAGTACTCGGTGCGCGCCCAGAAGAACCGCGACAAGAGCTTCAAGGGCCTCTGGTGGTCCGACCCGACCTCGACGCTCGGGGATCCGGACGGCATGATGTGGCGGCTCCTGTCGCCGGGCGGGCCGCAGGACTACTGGCGCCACCCGCGCTTCGACGAGCTCGGCGAGGCCGCACGGTTCTCCGTGGACGAGAAGTTCCGCGCCGAGGCCTATCGCGAGATGACGAAGATCTTCCTCGAGCACTTCCCGTGGGTCCCCGTGATCCAGCCCTACGAGGATTACGGGCTCCAGAAGTACGTGGAGTGGACGCCGAACCCGAATCAGCAGTTCGAGGTCCGGCGCTTCAACCTGAAGCTCCGTCGCGCCTAGCGCCTCGCGCGGCCCGGGGCCTCGCGGGTCGGGGCCCCGGCCGCCGCCCCCATGCGCGGCGTCTTCCGCTTCCTCGCGCCACGGCTCCTCCGAGCCCTGATCGCCGTCTGGCTCGTCTCGACGGTGGTGTTCGTCGTCATGCGTCTCTCTGGCGACCCGGTGCCCCTCCTCCTGCCCCCCGACGCGCCGCGGAGCGAGATCTTCCGCGTGCGCCGCGAGCTCGGCCTCGACCGGCCGCTGCCCGCGCAGTACGGCGTGTTCCTGGCCAACGCGCTGCGCGGCGACTTCGGACGCTCGATTCACTTCCGCGAGCCCGCGTTCGCGGTGGTCCGGGGCTACCTGGGCGCCACGGTCGAGCTCGGGCTCACCGCGTTCCTGCTGGCGGCGATCGTGGCGGTGCCCGTGGGCCTCCTCTCGGCCGTCAAGCGCAACTCGCCGATCGACCACGTCGCCATGGGCATGGCGCTCGTCGGGCAGTCGGCCCCGACGTTCTTTCTCGGGATCCTCGGGATCCTCCTCCTGGCGCTCAAGGCCGACCTCTTCCCGACGGGCGGACGCGGTGACTGGACGCACCTGGCGTTGCCCGCGCTCACGCTGGGCGCCTTCGCGATGGCGTCGATCGCGCGCGTGACGCGCTCGGCGGTGCTCGAGGTCCTACGCGCGGACTACATCCGCACGGCGCGGGCCAAGGGTGTCGCGGAGTGGCTCGTGGTCGTCAAGCACACGCTCAAGAACGCCGCGCTCCCGATCGTGACGATCACGGGCCTCCAGTTCGGGACGCTGCTCGGCGGCGCGGTCGTGACCGAGACGGTCTTCGCCTGGCCGGGGATCGGCCGCCTCGCGATCCAGTCCATCTACAACCGCGACTACCCCGTCGTGCAGTGCGCGGTCTTCCTCTCCGCGATCGTCTTCATCATGATCAACTTCGCGATCGATCTGCTCTACGGCGTCCTCGACCCCCGGGCGCGGCGATGACGGAGAGAGCCCCGAGCACCTCGCTCAGGCCACCCACCGAGTTTCCCGACCTCGCGGCGCCCGCTACAATATCCGGCGCGCGCGCCCGGCGTACCGCGCGCCTGGCGACGGCGGGCTTCGCGTTCGTCCTGGTCCTGGGCGCGGTCGCGGTGGCCGCGCCGTGGCTCGCGCCCCACGATCCGACGCGCCAGGCGCTCCGGGGGCGGCTGACGGCGCCCACGCTCGAGGCGGCGGACGGGCGCGCGCGGCTCCTCGGCACCGACCACCTCGGGCGCGACGTCCTCTCGCGCGTGATCTACGGGGCGCGCGTCTCGTTGGTGGTCGGCGTCGCGGCGGTGGTGGTGGGCGGCGCGCTCGGCGCGGCGCTCGGGATCGCGGCGGGCTTCCGGGGCGGCTTCACCGACAGCGTGATCATGACGCTCGCCGACGCGCAGCTCGCCTTCCCCTTCATCCTGCTCGCGATCGGCATCATCGCGGTGCTGGGGCCGAGCTTCCCCACGCTGATCGTCGTGATCGCCCTCTCGGGCTGGGTCAACTACGCGCGGATCCTCCGGTCGCAGGTGCTCGTCTTGCGTTCGCGCGAGTTCGTGGACGCGATCCACGCCCTCGGGGGCTCGGCCCTGCGCGTGATCGCCCGCCACATCCTTCCCAACGTGCTCTCGTCGCTGGTCGTCGTTGCCACGCTCGAGCTGGCGCGGGCGATCGTGCTCGAGGCGACGCTCTCCTTCCTCGGCCTCGGCATCCAGCCGCCCACGCCGTCGTGGGGCGGGATGATCCACGAGGGGCGCGAGTACCTGGATAGCGCGTGGTGGATCTCGACCTTCCCCGGGCTCGTGCTGATGCTCACCTCGATCGTGGTGAGCCGCACCGGTGACTGGCTCCGGGACCTCCTCGACCCGACGCTTCGCGGGGAGTAGCGCCCGCCATTCTTGCTAGTCCGCCACGGGGATGCGCGAGATCACGCAGAGCGGGAGCGGTACGGACTCGGCGCACGTGAGACAGTAAAAGTCCAGTTCGTCCGCGCGCCGCCCCTGCAGCGCGATCCTCTGGCCGCACCTCGCATGGTGGATGCCGCCATCGAGCGCCCGGTAGACGGTTACGATCTCAGCGGAGACTGACGCGGTCATCGTCATTGCCCTCCTTGCAACGCACCTCGACGTGGAGGGTGCGGAGCGGCGTGGTATCGGTCCAGTACGCACGGGACATCGCGCGACAGCCCCGCCGTGCCAGCTCTGCCTCCATGTCGGCGACTGGCGGCGCGAGCTGGCCGGTCACGTCGTCGCCGTAGATCTCGACGTCGCGCGACACGGCCAGCTCGGCGCCGAGGGCGGGCGCGGTGAGGAGCGCCTGCGCCAGGAGCGCCCCGGCCGCCCCGCCCCTGATCATCGCCGTCCCTCCTCCCCGTCGACTGCGGCGAGCGCGACGCCCGCCGCTTCTCGACGAGATGCTGTGAAGTGTAACTACCGTCGGCGCAAGAAAAAGTCCGGCAAGAGCCGCAAATCGCAGCAGGGAAACCCCTGAGCGCGTTGGGGCCGAACCCCTGGGCGCGTGAGGCGAGGCCGGGACGAGACTCGACGCGGGCGGGCGACGACCGGCGCTCAGCCCCGCCAGTGCGAGAGGCGCTCGTTGACGTGGTCGAGGACCAGCACGATCGCGATCGAGGCCGCCGAGACGAGCGCGGTCGCGGCGAAGAGCTCGGGCGCCTGGAAGCCGTTGGCAAGCGAGCTCATGACGTAGCCCATCCCGCGCACCCCCGCGAACATCTCGACGACGAGCACGCCGAGCAGGCAGAAGACGACGCCGAGCCGCATGCCCGCGACCACCGAGGGCACGATCGCCGGCAGCAGCACCTTCCAGTAGAGCTGCCACGTCGTGGCGCCGTAGGCGCGCGCCACGGTCACGAGCGTGCGGTCCACGTCGCGCACCGCGCCGATGACGAGGACCGTGACCGGGAAGAAGCCGTGGATCGTCCCGTAGAAGACCGCCGGCGCCGTGCCGTAGCCGAGCAGCAGGACGATCCAGGGCAGGACGAGGATCTTCGGGAGGGAGTAGAGCGCGATGACGAACGGGTTCAGCACCTCTCGCAGGAGACGGACCGAGCCCACGGTGAGCCCCGCCGCGACCCCCAGCGTCACGGAGAGCACGTAGGCGATCGCCGTCTTGCCGAGCGTGTCGCCGAGCGCCGCCAGTGCCGTGCCGCCGATCGTCCCAAGCGCGGCGCCGACAGCGCCCGGTGCCGGGACGAAGAGCGGGTCGATCCAGCCCGCGCGCGCCGCGGTCTCCCAGACACCGAGCGCCAGGCCGATGGTCACGAGCTGGAGCGCCCGGACGCGATACTGGAGCGGGGGTCGCGAGGCTGGCGGGGCCGGCACGTCGCTAGCCATTGGAGCGGGGGCCGCGGGGTCGGCACACTCCGTGGGTGGCGTGCCGTGGGCACGAAGTGGCTCCGTCCGGCATGTCGCTAGCCATTGGAGCGGGGGCCGCGGGGTCGGCACACTCCGTGGGTGGCGTGCCGTGGGCACGAAGTGGCTCCGTCCGGCATGTCGCTATTCACTCCACTTCCACGCGCGGCGCTCGGCGAGGCTCGCGACCACGTCGGAGCCGACGACGAGGGCCAGCGTCACGAGCACGAGCGCGACGTAGTCCGCCGTCCGCAGCAGGCCGTACGCGTGGTTGATGAGCGCGCCCATTCCGCGCTTGCTCCCGAGGATCTCGCCGACGATCACGCCGACGACCGCCAGCGCCAGCGCCGTCCGGAGCCCCCCGACGAGCGTGAAGAGCATCGCCGGCACCATGACGCGCCCGAACACGGTGAGCGGACCCGCGCCGTAGGCGCGCGCGACCGTCACGAGGTGCGGGTTCACCTGGCGGATGCCCGCGAGCACGGCGAGGGTCACGGGGAAGAAGCCGAGCAGGAAGCCGAACGCGATCTTCGACGCCGCATCGAGGCCGAAGAAGAGCATGAGCGAGGGGTACCAGACGACGGCCGGGACCGCGTAGAGCGCCGCGATCATCGGACCCCAGGCGCGACCGATCAACCGGTTGAAGCCCAGCGCGAAGCCGCAGGCGAGCCCGGCGACGACGGCGAGGGCGTAGGCCATGGCGATCTCGCGCACGGTCAGCAGCACGTTGGCGGGCAGGTCGGGATACGAGCGCAGGAGCAGGAGGTCTCGCAGCGCGGGAAGGACGGCCGAGGGCGGGACCGCCAGGAGCGGGTTCGACGCGCGGCCGACGGCCTCCCAGAGGCCGAGGACGGCCAGGAGCAGCCCGGCGCGCGCCAGCAGTGTCACTGTAGCGGGGGCCGCGAGGCCGGTGTCACTCGGTGGGTGGCCTGAGCAAGACGCAACCCGGCTCCGGTTTGCATGGCGCTTCTCGTTCCACCGGGGGGCCGCGAGGCCGGCACAGTCCGTGGGTGGCCTGATACGAGGTGCGCTCCGGCTGCGTTCCCCATGGCGCTTCTCGTTCCACTCACTGCATCGCCCTCAGCGACTCCTCGCGGATCTCGCCCCAGAGCTTGGCGCGCAGCGCGACGAGCTCGGGCGATTCCATCGAGCGCGGGTAGTCCAGGGGGAGGTCCAGCACCGACTTGATCCGTCCGGGGCGCGCCGTCATGACGGCGATCCGCGTCGAGAGGAAGAGCGCCTCGTGCAGGCTATGGGTCACGAAGATCACGGTCTTGCGCGTCCGGCGCCAGATGTCGAGGAGCCACTCGCCCATGAGCACGCGCGTCTGCTCGTCGAGGGCGCCGAACGGCTCGTCCATCAGGAGGATCTTCGTGTCGATGGCGAGCGCGCGGCCGATCGCGACGCGCTGCTTCATGCCCCCGGAGAGCTCGCGGGGGTACTTCTCCGCGAAGCCCTTGAGGCCGAGCGGCGGGAGGAGCTCCGTCGCGATCGCGCGCCGGCGCGCCGCCGCAGAGCCCCCGAGCTCGAGGCCGAACTCCACGTTCTCGAGCACCGTGCGCCAGGGAAAGAGGCCCGGATCCTGGAACACGGTCGCGACCCGACGCGGGTCGGGGCCGGTGACCGGCCGGGCATCGACCAGGACGCGCCCGCTGTCCGGGTGAACGAGACCGCCGAGCATGCCGAGGAGCGTGGATTTGCCGCAGCCCGACGGACCGATCAGCGTGCAGAACTCGCCCTCGCCCACCGTGAGCGACACGTCGTGGAGCGCCTCGACAGGCCCCGAGCTGGTCGCGTAGCGCTTGGTGACCCTCTCGACCGCGATGAGCCGGTCGGGCGCGGTCACGAGAGCTGGAGGATCTCCCGCGCGATGACCAGTCGCTGGATCTCGGACGTCCCCTCGCCGATCTCGGTGAGCTTGGCATCGCGGAAGATCCGCTCGACGGGGAACTCGGTGATGTAGCCCGCGCCGCCGTGGATCTGCACGGCCTTGCTCGCGGCCTTCATCGCGGTCTCGGAGGCGAAGAGCTTCGCCATCGCCGCCGCATGGCGCGCCGGCCGTCCCGCATCTTTCAGGTACGCCGCGCGCAGCGTGAGGAGGCGCGCCACCTCCACCTCGGTGGCGACGTCGGCGAGCATCCCCTGGAGGCCGTTGAACTCTGCGAGCGTCCGACCGAACGCGGTCCGCTGGTTCATGTACTTCACGGATTGACCGAGGGCCGCGTCGGCGATTCCGACCGCCATCGCCGCCATCGCGATGCGGCCGCCCTCGAGCACCTGCATCGCCTGGACGAACCCCATCCCGCGCTCGCCGAGCAGGCCCGTGGCGGGGACGCGGGCGTCCTCGAAGATGAGCTCCGCGGTGTCCGAGGCGTGCAGGCCGAGCTTCCGGTACGGCTGACCCGCGCGGAAGCCGGGCGTCCCCCGTTCGAGGATGAACGCCGAGATGCCACGCGAGCGCTGCCCGGGGTCGGTCCGCGCCAGCACGACGGCGATCCCGCCGACCGACGCATTGGTGATGAAGGCCTTGCTTCCGTTCAGGACCCACTCTCCGTCGCGCCACTCGGCCCGCGTCCGGAGGGCGGCCGCGTCGGAGCCGGAGCCCGGCTCGGTCAGCCCCCAGGCGCCGAGCACCTCCCCCGAGGCCAGGCGCGGCAGGTACCGCCGCTTCTGCGCCTCGGAGCCGAACGTCGCGATGTGGTTCGTGCACAGCGAGTTGTGCGCCCACATCGTGATGCCGACCGAGGCGTCCCCGCGACAGAGCTCTTCGACGATCAGCGCGTACGAGACGTAATCGAGGCCGGCGCCGCCGTACTCGTCAGCCACGAGCACCCCGAGGAAGCCGAGCGGCCCGAGCTTCTTCACGATCTCGTGGGGAAACGTCTGGCGCTCGTCGTACGGCGCGATCGTGTTCCCGAGCTCACCCTCTGCGAACTCACGCGCGACCTGGCGGAGGCGTTTCTGGTCGTCGGTCAGGTCGAAGTCCATCGCGCGCTACCCGCGGCTCAGGCCGCCGCGCGGATGTGCTCGCGGACGAAGCGCACGATCTCCTGGGTCGACGCGCCGGGCGTGAAGATCTCCTTGACGCCCATCGCCTTGAGCGCGGTGACGTCCTCCGGCGGGATGATCCCGCCGCCGAAGACCACGATGTCCGCCGCGTCCTTCTCCCGGAGCAGCTCGAGGACGCGCGTGAAGAGGTAGTTGTGGGCTCCCGAGAGCACGCTGAGCCCGATGGCGTCCGCATCCTCCTGGACCGCGGTCGCGACGATCTGCTCGGGGGTCTGGTGGAGCCCCGTGTAGATCACCTCGAAGCCCGCGTCGCGCAGCGACCGCGCGACGATCTTGGCCCCGCGGTCGTGACCGTCGAGACCGGGTTTGGCGACGACCACGCGAACGGTCCGATCGGCGGTCATACGCGCGTCGCGAGGGCGGCGCGCAGCTTCTCGCCGGCCTTCATGATCGCCTCGCGGTCGCCCGGCACGAGCTTCCAGTCGAAGCCCTTGCCGTCGCGCATCCAGCGAGGGATCAGGTGCAGGTGGAAGTGCGCCACGGACTGGAAGGCGGCCGGGCCGTTGGCCTGGAGCACGTTGAGGCCCTCCGGATCCAGCGACGCCTTGAGGGCGAGGGCGACACGCTTGGCGGTCACGATCGCCGCCTGCAGGTCGACGATTTCGGCGTCGTAGATCGTCGCCGCGTGCGCCTTGGCGAGCACGAGGCAGTGTCCCGGGTTGAGCGGGTTGATGTCCATGATGCAGATCGTCCGCGCGTCCTCGAAGACCTTCATCGCCGGGATCTGCCCATCGCGGATCTTACAGAAGACACAGTCGGGCATCGCGGCCTCCTAGACGGGAACCGTCCAGCCGTGGGTGTCGGGTGCGGTGGCGTACTGGATCCCGACGATCGCGTCGTAGAGCTTCTGGGTCAGCTCGCCGATTTTTCCGCCGTTGATGACGATGCGCTCGCCCGCGTAGGCGAGCTCACCGACGGGCGAGATGACGGCGGCCGTCCCGGTGCCCCAGACCTCCCGGAGCGACCCATCGCGCGCGGCGCGCGCGACTTCGTCGATCGAGATCGCGCGCTCGGAGACGCGGAGCCCCCACTCGCGCATCAGCGTGAGCGCCGAGTCGCGCGTCACGCCCGGCAGGATCGTGCCCTGGCTCAGGGGGGGCGTGATCACCTCGTCATCGATCTTCAGCATGATGTTCATCGTGCCGACCTCGTCGAGGTACTTCCGCTCGCGCCCGTCGAGCCAGAGCACCTGCGTGAACCCCGCGTGCTTGGCCTCCTCGGCCGCGTACAGGCTCGCGGCGTAGTTCACCCCGGTCTTCGCGCCGCCGACGCCGCCCTCCACGGCGCGGACGTATGTGTCCACGACGAGGATCCTCACCGGGTTCATCCCCTCGGGGTAGTAGGCGCCCACGGGCGACAGGATGACGTAGTAGATGTACGACTTCGCGGGGCGCACGCCGAGGAACGCCTCGTTGGCGATGATCGTCGGCCGGACGTAGAGGGACGTCCCCAGCGTGGACGGGACCCAGTCCCGTTCGAGGCCGACGAGCTCGACGAGGGCCCGGAGGGCCTGCTCGGGGTCGAGCGGCGGGATGCACAGCCGCCGGGCGGAATGGTTGAGCCGCTCGAGGTGCTTCTGCGGCCGGAAGAGCCGGACCCGGCCGTCCCGGCCCCGGAAGGCCTTGAGCCCGTCGAAAACGGCCTGCGCGTAGTGGAGGACCGCCGCGGCCGGATCGAGGCTGAGCGGCCCGTACGGCTCGATCCGCGGGTCGTACCAGCCCTTCTCCTCCTGGAAGTCCATCACGAACAGGTGGTCGGTGAACACCGTCCCGAAGGTCAGGTCGCGGTCCCTCGGCTTCGGCTTCTTCGTCGCCCCACGCGTGATCCTGATCGGCTCGCTCATAGCCTCCCTCGCTGCTAGAAAATGATGGGCTCGCGGTAGAGCCCGAACACCTGGCGATACACGTCCGAGATCTCGCCGAGGCTCGCGTAGTCCTTCACCGCCTCGATGAGGATCGGCATGACGTTCCGCGCCTCGCGGCACGCGTCAGCGAGCTGCTTGAGCCGCCTCTCCACCTTCGCTATGTCCCGCGACGCCTTGAAGCGCCGGACCCGGTCGATCTGCTCGAGCTCGACGGCTTCGTCGATCCTCAAGTACGCGATCGGGCGCGTTTCCGTCATCACGTACTTGTTGACGCCCACGACCACCTTCTCGCCGCGGTCGTCCATCAGCTGGTACCGGTACGCCGCGTCGGCGATCTCTTTCTGCGGATAGCCCGCGTCGATCGCGCGGATCATGCCGCCCATCGCGTCGATCTTCCTGATGTACTCGAGCGTCGCCCCCTCCATCTGGTCGGTCAGCGTCTCGAGGAAGTACGACCCCCCGAGCGGGTCGACCGTGAGCGCGACGCCGGTTTCCTCGGCGAGGATCTGTTGGGTACGAAGGGCCACGGTCACGGCCTCTTCGGTCGGCAGCGCCCACGTTTCATCATACGAGTTCGTGTGGAGCGACTGCGCGCCGCCGAGGACGGCGGCGAGCGCCTGGATGGCGACGCGCGCGATGTTGTTGAGCGGCTGCTGCGCGGTCGCCGAGACCCCGGCGGTCTGGGTGTGGGTGCGCAGGCGCATCGACTCGGGCTTCTTCGCGCCGTACCGCTCCTTCATGAACCGCGCCCAGACCCGCCGCGCGGCCCGGAGCTTCGCGATCTCCTCGAAGAAGTCGTTGTGGATGTCGAAGAAGAACGAGAGGCGCGGCGCGAAGCTGTCGACGTCGAGACCGCGTGCCAGCGCGGCCTCCACGTACGCCAGCCCGTCGGCCAAGGTGAACGCGAGCTCCTGGACCGCCGTCGAGCCCGCCTCGCGAATATGGTAGCCCGAGATCGAGACGGGATTGAAGCGCGGAACCTGCGTGGACGTGAATTCGATCATGTCGGTCACGATCCGAACGGCGGGCTCGGGCGGGCAGATCCATTCCTTTTGCGCGATGAACTCCTTGAGCATGTCGTTCTGCATCGTCCCGCCGAGCCGACTCCAGGCCACGCCCTGCTTCTCGGCGACCGCGAGGTACATGGCCAGCGCGATCGACGCCGTGCAGTTGATCGTCATCGACGTCGTGACGTCGCCGAGGGGGATCCCGTCGAAGAGGCGCTCGAAATCGTCGAGCGTCGAGATCGACACGCCCTCGCGGCCCACCTCGCCTCGCGCCCGCGGGTGGTCGGCGTCGTAGCCCATGAGGGCCGGCATGTCGAAGGCGGTCGACAGACCGGTCTGCCCCTGCGCGAGGAGGTACTTGAACCGGGCGTTGGTGTCCTCGGGCCGCCCGAACCCCGCGAACATCCGCATGGTCCAGACGCGGCCGCGGTACATCGTGGGGTAGACGCCGCGGGTGAACGGGTACTCCCCCGGGTAACCGAGCTTCTCGTCGTGCGACCACTCGCGGAGGTTCTCGGGCGTGTAGAGCGGCTCGACGGGAAGGCCCGAGAGCGACTCGAAGGGGACCGGCCGCTCGGGCGCGCCCCGCGTGAACGACTCGTACGTCTCCCGCCTCCAGCGCTCCCGCTCGCTCATTCGGTGCCTCCCAGCACGGCGCGCGCGATCACGAGCTTCTGGATCTGCGAGGTGCCCTCGTAGATCTGGGTGATCTTCGCGTCCCGGAAGTAGCGTTCTACCTCGTAGTCCTTGATGAAGCCGTAGCCGCCGTGGACCTGGACCGCGTCGGTCGTCACCTTCATCGCCGTCTCGGCGGCGAACAGCTTCGCCATCGCCGCGGCGGTCGTGTACGGCCGCCCCTTATCCTTGAGCCCGGCCGCGCGGAGCGTGAGGAGCCGCGCGCCGTCGATCGCGGTCGCCATGTCGGCGAGCATCCACTGGACCATCTGGTGCTGACCGATCGCCACGCCGAAGGACTTCCGCTCGCGCGCGTAGGCGACCGAGCGCTCGAAGGCGCCGGCCGCCAGACCGACGGCCTGGGCGGCGATGCCGACGCGTCCGCCGTCCAGCGTCGCCAGCGCGATCTTGAACCCCATGCCCTCCTCGCCGAGCCGGTTGGCGGTGGGCACGCGGCAGTCCTCGAAGACGAGCTCCGCCGTGTCGGAGGCGCGGATGCCCAGCTTGTCCTCGGTCTTGGGCACGAGGAACCCCGTCGTCCCCTTCTCGACCACGAGGGCGGTGATCCCGCGGTGCGCCTTGGCGCGATCGGTCGCGCAGAACACGAGCACGAACGCGGCCTCGCGGCCGTTGGTGACGAACTGCTTGCGGCCGTTCAGCACGTAGTGGCCGCCGTCGCGCACGGCCAGCGTCTGCTGGTTGCGCGCGTCCGAGCCCGCCTGGGGCTCGGAGAGCGCGAAGCCGCCGAGGGCGTGGCCCGCGGCCGCCGGCCTGAGGAACCGCTCGCGTTGCGCGTCGGTGCCGAACTTGTAGACGGGATCGCAGTAGAGGGAGTTGTTCACCGACATGATGGCCGCGTGCGATCCGCACGCTTTCGCGATCTCCTCGAGCGCCAGGACGTAGGCGACGGTGTCCGCGCCGCTGCCTCCCCAGGGCTCCGGGATCGCGACGCCCATGAGCCCGAGCTCGCCCATGCGCTTCACCGTCTCGTGGGGAAAGCGACCCTCCCGGTCGATCTCGGCGGCGACCGGCCGGATCGCCGTCTCGGCGAACTCCCGCGCCATCGCCTGGATCATTTGCTGCTCTTCGGTGGCGTCGAGCTTCATGCGCTCATTTCTCGAGGAGCTTCTTGAACTCCTTCGTCAGCTCCGGCACGACCTCGAACAGGTCGGCGACGATCCCGTAGTCGGCGATCTTGAAGATCGGCGCCTCGGCGTCCTTGTTGACGGCGACGATCACCTTCGACGTGCGCATGCCGGCCAGGTGCTGGATCGCGCCCGAGACGCCGAAGCCCATGTAGAGCTTGGGCGAGATGGTCCGGCCGGTCTGGCCGATCTGGAATCGGTGCGGCCGCCAGCCCGCGTCCACGGCCGCGCGCGAGGCGCCGACCGCGGCGCCGATCACGCGCGCCATGTCCTCGAGGATCACGTAGTGCTCCGGCCCCTTCATGCCGCGGCCGCCCGACAGCACGATCTCGGCCTCGGTCAGCTCGGGGAGCCCCGTGGAGACCTCTTCGCGGCGCTCGACGAACCTCATCTGCGCCGCCGCGGTCGCCGCCGTCGGGCGCTCCACGGTCGCCGTCCGGCCGGGCCGAGCCTCGGCCGGGCGGAAGACGTTCGGCCGCAGCGTCGCGACCCAGGGCGTCTTCGCCCACGTGACCTTGGCGAGGAGCTTGCCCGCGTACACCGGGCGCGTCGCGACGAGCCGGTCGCCCTCCATCGCGAACGCCACGCAGTCGGCGGCGAGCCCGACGCCGAGCCGCGCGGCGAGCCGCGCGACGAACTCGCGCGCGCGGCTCGTGACCGGCGCGAAGATGGCCTTCGGCCGCTCCTTGGCCGCGAGCTCGGCCGCGGCGCCCACCCAGATCTCGCCCCGGTACGGCGCGAGTGCGGCGTTCTCCAGGAGCCAGACCTTGGTCGCTCCCCACTCGGCGAGCTGCGTGAGGCCCGCCTCGGTCGCCGTGTCGGTGAGCCACACGGCCTCGGCCTGGCCGCTCGAGACGCGCGCGGCCTCGCCGATGACCTCGGCCATCACCTTCTTCGGCGTTCCCCGCCGGTCGTCTTCGACGATGCACCAGAACGCGTTCGCCATGGTCCCGTCCCCTAGATCGCCTTGGCTTCTTCGCGCAGCGACCGGACGAGCTCCTTCACCGCCGTCGGCACGTCGCCCTGGAGGATGCGCCCGGGCGGACGGGGCGGGAGCGCCTCGAGCGTGACGACGGAGAGCTGCGGCGGCTCTGGGGCCCACCCGAGGTCGGCCGCCTTCACGTCGCGGATCTCCTTCTTCTTCGCCCCCATGATGCCTCGGAGCGTCGGATACCTCGGCTCGTTGAGCCCTTTCTGCGCCGTGAGGACGGCGGGCAGCGGCAGGTCGAAGACCTCGAGCCCGCCCTCGACCTGGCGCGCGGTCCGCACCGTCTTGCCGTCGCCGTCGATCGCCTCCTCCATGATCCAGGAGGCGCAGGGCCAGCCGAGCAGCTCGGCGAGCTGCGCCGCGACGGCGCCCATGTCGTCGTCGATCGCCTGCCGGCCGCACAGGAGGAGCTGCGGCGCCTCCTGCTTGACCACCGCGGCGAGCGCCTTGGACGTCACGAGCGTGTCGGCGTCGTTCCACGCGGGGTCGTTCAAGTGGATCGCGCGGTCGCAGCCCATCGCGAGGCAGGAGCGCAGCGCCTCCTTGACGCGCTCCGGGCCGAGGGACACCGCGACGACCTCGCCCTGCCCGCGCTTCTCCTTGATCCGCAGGGCCTCCTCGACGGCGAACTCGTCGTAGGGCGACACGATCCAGGTGATGCCCGTCGTGTCGATCGCCCGCGGGTCGGCGGAGATCTTCACCTGCGTCGCCGTGTCGGGCACCTGCTTGACGGCCACGAGGATCTTCACGAGGCCGCTCCTTCGTCATGGAGCTCCCGCGTGATGCGGAAGCGGTCGCCGGGGATGAAGACGCGATCGAAGACGACCGGCGCGCCGGCCGCATCGAAGGAGACGCGCTCGGACTCGAACGCGGGCGCCCCGACCGGGCACCCGAGCTCGCGCGCCTCGCGCCGTCCGAGACGCACCGCGGAGACCGTCTCGTGCGCGCGCCCGACGACGATCCCGAGCGTGCGCTCGAGCGCCTGGTGGAGCGGCGTGCGGGCGAGGTCCGCCCGGACGATCTCGTCGCCGATGAGCGCGGGAAGGAACGAGCACTGCAGGCTCATCGGATGGTCGTCCACCAGACGCAGCCGCGCGACCACGAGCACCCGCGCGCCGGGCCCGAGGCCGAGCGCGTCGGCGACGGGGCGGTCCGGAGTCGAGAACCGCGTGGCAAGGAGCCGCGTCGTGACGTGCTCGCCCTTGGCCGAGAGGTCCCCGGCGAAGCGGCGGAGCTGGAGGATGTCGTAATCGATCGACGGCGCCGCCACGAACGTCCCGAGGCCGTGGCGCCGCGAGATCAGGTGCTCGCGCTCGAGCAGCTCCAGCGCCTGCCGGAGGGTCATGAGCGTGACGCCGAAGCTCGTCGCGAGCCGGCGCTGGGTGTCGAGCCGCGCCCCGGGACGGAGCGTGCCCTCGCGGATCCGCGCACGCAGCGCTTGGGCGATCTGGTGGTACCGCGGCAGGCGACCGTTGACCCGTCCGTTTCCATTCATCCCAAATCCCTCTCGGTGTTCTAGAACACCGTCGAGCCGAGCGTGTCGCGGGAGCGCCGACACCAGGAGGAAGCGAAAGGCAACGCCGACAGGGACTTGGGCGCTGCCGCGACGGCCTATTCTAGGACCTGGAGGCCGGCGTACGCAAGCGCCCGAGCTCAGCTCTCACGGGCCAGCTCCTGAGAGAGGGCGACCAGCCGCTCGAGCTTCTGGCGCGCCGCGCCCCCGTCGACCGACCGGGCCGCTGCCTCGACACCTTCCTTGAAGTCGCGCGCACGACCCCCCGCGACGAGGGCGGCGGAGGCGTTCATGAGGACGATGTCGCGCCTGGCGCCCGGCTCGCCGGCGAGGATCGCGCGGATGATCTCGGCGTTCTGCTCGCGGTCGCCGCCGCGCAGGTCGCCGATCGGCGCGCGGGTCACCCCGAAGTCCTCGGGCCGCACGGTGACGGAGCGGACGACGCCCCCGCGGACCTCGGAGATGCGGCTCTCGCCGGTGTTCGAGATCTCGTCGAGGCCGTCCGCGCCGTGGACGACGAAGGCCCGGTGGGTGCCGAGCTCGGCGAGGACGCGCGCGAGCGGCTCGGTGAGCGCGGGAGAGTAGACCCCGATCACCTGCGCGTTGGCCCCGGCCGGGTTGGTCAGAGGGCCGAGCATGTTGAACACGGTGCGGACGCCCATCTCGCGCCGCGCGGCCATCACGTGCTTCATCGCCGTGTGGAGGAGCGGCGCGTAGAGAAAGCCGATCCCGGCCTCCTCCACGCAGCGCGCGACCTTCGCCGGCGGCAGGTCGAGGTTGACGCCCAGCGTCTCGACCACGTCGGCCGAGCCGCACAGAGACGACACGGAGCGATTCCCGTGCTTCGCGACGCGGAGTCCCGCGCCGGCGACGACGAAGGCGGTGGCGGTGGAGACGTTGAAGGTGCCCGCCGCGTCACCGCCGGTGCCGCACGTGTCGATCAGCATGTCCCGGTCGGTTCCGGTGAGCGCGGCCACGTCGTCGGGGCGCGTGCGGATCTTCACGACCTTCGCGCGCATCACCTGGGCGAAGCCGATCAGCTCCTCGACGGTCTCGCCCTTCATCCGGAGCGCGGTGAGGAAGGCGGCGATCTGCGCGTTGGTCGACGCGCCCGACATGATCGCCTCCATCGCGGCGGCGGCCTCGATCCGCGTCAGATCCCGGCGCTCCACCAGCGTCCGGACGGCCTCGGTGATGATCGGGCTCGTCATGAGGGCCCTTAGTATACGCGGGCGCGCGCCTTGACAGCGCCGAAGCCGGCGCCTAGAGTCGGCCCACCCGCGCCCCGGGACGCGTCGGGGTCGAAAGGAGCCGCGCCATGCCGACCTACATCCTGCTCAGCAAGCTCACCGAGGCCGGCCGCAAGACGGTGAAGAAGAAGCCCGCGCGCACGAAGGAAGTCAACAAGGAGATCGAGGCGATGGGCGGCAAAGTGCTCGCCCAATACGCGGTGCTCGGCCCCTACGACTACGTCAGCGTGGTCGAGGCGCGAGACAACGAGACGATCGCGCGGATCTCGATGGAGCTCGGCTCGCGGGGGACGGTCGAGATCATGACCCTCGCGGCGGTCAACCTCTAGGTCAGCGGCCGAAGTATGCGCGCTTGATCCGCTCGTCGGCCGAGAGCCGCGCGCTCGGCCCCTCGAGCGCGATCGTGCCGTTCTCGAGCACGTAGGTCCGCTGGGCGAGGCGGAGCGCCCGCGTGACGTTCTGCTCGACCAGCAGGATCGCCACGCCGTCCCGGTTGATGCGGGCAAGGTTCTCGAAGATCGCCGCCACGACGACGGGGGCGAGCCCGAGCGAGGGCTCGTCGAGCAAGAGGAGCCGCGGCCGCGCCATCAGGGCGCGGCCGATCGCCGTCATCTGCTGCTCGCCGCCCGAGAGCGTGCCGGCGAGCTGCCGCCGCCGCTCCGCGAGGCGCGGGAAGAGCTCCAGGACGCGCGCAAGGGTCTCTGGCCGCCGCCGGCGGCTCTCGGGCGTGCGGGCGCCCAGCTCGAGGTTCTCGCTCACGGTCATCGTGGGGAAGAGCTGGCGCCCCTCCGGGACGTGGGCGATCCCGCCGGCGACGATGGCGGCGGGCGGGAGCCCGCTGATCCGGGTCCCGTCGAGATCCACGCGGCCGCGCCGCACGGGGACGAGGCCGCCGATGGCGCGGAGCGTGGTGGTCTTGCCCGCGCCGTTCGAGCCGATGAGCGCGACGATCTCGCCCGTGCGGACCTCGAGCGAGACGCCGCGCACGGCGATCATGTCGCCGTAGCCGGCCTCGACGCCGTCGAGCCGCAGCAGCGCCGGCCTCACACGAGGCGCTCGTCTCCGAGGTACGCCTCGATCACGCGCGGGTCGTTGGCGACGGTCGCGGGCCGACCCTCGGCGATGCGCTCGCCCCCGTCGAGGACGACGATGCGCTGGGCGAGAGACATGACCGCGCGCATGACGTGCTCGATCAGGAGGATCGCGATGCCGCGCGCGTTGATGGCGCGGATCTCCCGCACCAGCGTCTCGGTCTCCCGCTCGCCGAGCCCGGACATCACCTCGTCGAGCAGCAGGAGCACCGGCTCGGTGGCGAGCGCCCTCGCCAGCTCGAGCCGCTTACGCTCGGCGAGCGTCAAACTTCCCGCGAGGTGGTCGGCCTTGGCCCCGAGCCCCAGCTCGTCGACGATGGCGCGCGATCGCGCCTCGGCGACGGCCGGGTGGGGGTGGCGACCGAGCCCGCCGATCATCACGTTGCGGACGACGGTGAGACGAGAGAACGGGCGCATGATCTGGAAGGTCCGCGCCATCCCGAGCGCGCAGACCCGGTGCGGTGGCAGTCCCTTGATCGAGTGGCCGCGGAACACGATTTCGCCCGCGTCCGGGACCAGAGAGCCCGAGATCAGACCGAACGCGGTCGTCTTGCCCGCGCCGTTGGGGCCGATCAGGCCGACCACCTCGCCCCCGCCGACCGTGAGCGCCAGGTCCTTCACGGCGACGAGGCCGCCGAAGCGCTTCGAGAGCCCGGCGACCTCGAGCAGCGGGGTCACGCGTCCCTCCGGCGGAGCACACGCGCGAGGTACGGGTACGCGCCCTGCGGGAGGAAGAGTACGACCGCGACGAGGAGGACCCCGTAGGCGACGAGATGGAGGCCGTGATACCCCCCGTGTCCCAGGGAGAGCCGCGACAGCTCGCCGAGCGGCGTGAGGATGAACGACCCGAGGATCGGCCCGAGGAGCGTCCCCGCGCCGCCCACGATGGGCCGGATGATGATCTCGACCGAGAGGGGGATGCCGAACATGCTGTTCGGCTGGAGCGAGAAGAGATAGAAGGCGTAGAACGTCCCCCCGACCCCGGTCAGGAACGAGGAGACGATCATCGCGAGCATCTTGTACTTGAACGTGTCGACGCCGAGCGCCTCGCACGCGCCCTCGTCCTCGCGGATCGCGCCGAGGTAGATCCCGAAGCGTCGCCGCTCGAGGAGCGCGACCACGCCCGTGGCGAGCAGCATGAGGGCCAGCGCGACGTAGTAGTAGGCCCGCGCGTCCTGGAACTGGAACTGGCGCGGATCGCCCGTGAACGTGATGTAGAGCCCGATCGCGCCGCCGAGGGCGTCGATGTTCGACACGAGGATGCGGCACACCTCGGCGAACGCGACCGTCAGCAGGACGAAGTAGAAGCCGCGCAGGCCGAAGCGGAAGCCGAGGTAGCCGATGACGGCGCCGAGCACGGCGGCGAGCGCGCCGCCGACGAGCATGCCGAGCCACGGCGTCAGGTGGAGCTCGCTCGACAGCATCGCCGCGGTGTAGCCGCCGACGCCGACGAAGGCGGCGTGGCCCACCGAGAGCTGCCCGGCGTAGCCGCCCACGACGTTCCACGCCTGGCCGAGGAACGCGTAGAAGAAGATCAGGATGAAGACGGTCACCGCGTAGGAGGTCAGAACCGCGGGCAGCGCGAGCAGCACCAGGACGGCCGCGAGCGCGAGATATTGTAGCGGGGGCCGCGAGGCCGGCGCGATCGGTGGGTGGCCTGAGACGAGGCGCGAACCGGCTCCGTTCGGCATAGCGCTTTTCACTCCGCCGGGGGCCGCGAGGCCGGCGCGATCGGTGGGTGGCCTGAGACGAGGCGCGACCCGGCTCCGTTCGGCATAGCGCTTTTCACTCCACCGGGGGCCGCGAGGCCGGAGCACTCGGCGGGTGGCCTGACAAAGGCGCGACCCGGCTCCGTTCGGCTCGCCCCGTCACGTCAACCATCACGCCCGTTGCCGAAGAGGCCGGCGGGACGGAAGAGCAAGATGAGGATCAGGAGCGAGAAGCTCGCGAGCTCCTTCAGCGAGGGTTGGAGGAAGACCGCCCCGAGCGACTCCGCGACCGAGACGAGCAGCCCCCCGACGAACGCGCCGAGGAGGCTCCCCATCCCGCCGATGATCACGATGTTGAACGAGGCCACCGAGAGCGAGAGCCCGGTCGCCGGCTCCCAGGGCAGGATCGGTGCGACCAGCGCCCCCGCCGCCCCCACGCACGCCGCGCCGACACCGAACGCGACCGCGTACACCCGTCGCACATCGGTGCCGATCACGAGGGCGCCGAAGGTGTTGTCCGCCGTGGCGCGCATCAGCCGACCGAGCTCGGTCCGGAACAGAAAGAGCCAGAGCGCCGCCGTCAGGGCGAGCGCGACGCCGAAGGCGATGAGGCGCGCGACGTCCACGAACACCGGGCCGAGCCAGATCGTCGCCGCCGCGAGCGTCGAGCGGGCGCGCGTGGGCTCGGGGCCGAACGCGAGCAGCGCCGTGTTCTCGAGGATCAGCGCGACGCCGAGCATCAGGAGGATCTGCATCTCGTGCGGCGCGTCGAGGACGCGGTCGACGAGCCCCCGCTGGACGGCGAGTCCGAGGACGAAGAGCGCCGCGGCGGCGGCGCCGAACGCCACGTAGGGGTCCACGCCGGCCCGCGACGCGAGGAGGAACGTGACGTACATTCCCCACACCATCATGTCGCCGTGGGCGAAGTTCACGACGCGCATGACGCCGAAGATGAGCGTGAGGCCGACGGCCATGAGGCTGTAGACACCACCGAACAGGAGCCCGCTGACCAGGGACTGGAGGACCAGCGTGAGGTCCAGGCTAGACCTTGGGCCGCGGGAACACGAACTTCTGCACCGCGGCGTCTCTGGGCCACACGACGACCGGCTTCTGGCCGAGGATCTGGATCATCGCCGTCGAGGCGTTCGGGTTGTCGCCGATCTCGTTGAACACGACGGGACCCGCCGCCACGGCGAGGATGTCCTTGACGTTGGTCTTCTTCATCGCCTCCACGATGGCCTCCGGACCGTCGGGGTCCGCGAGCGCCTCCCGCCCGGCGCGCTCCAGGACGTCGGCGATGGTCAGCATCCCGTCGTACGACGCGACGGAGTTCGTGTCGAAGGTCTTTCCGCCCGATCGCTTGCGGTACTCCTCCGCGACCGCCTGCGTGCGCGCCTTCTTGAAGTTGGGCCACGACGGCACGTTGTCCATCACGTACTCCAGATCGTCCTTGAGCGCCGCGAGTTGGCCCGCCTCGTAGAGACCGGGACTGCCGGGGCCGACGATGCCCATGACCTCGACACGCTGCTTCCGGATCTCGGGCAGCAGGAGCTGCGCGCTCGCCGGGCGCGTGATCGGCGCGATGACGTCGGGCTTCGCCGCCTTCGCCCGCGAGACCTCCGTGGAGAGGTCCGAGGGCGGCTCCGACCAGGGGATGACCTCGACGATTTCCCACGACGGGCTCGCCGCTTTGTGGGCCGCGATGAACCCCTTCGACTGGTTCTGGCCGAAGAGGTCGTTCGTGTACATGAGCACGACCCGCCTCGGCGCGACGCGGGCCGCCGCAAAGATCTCGTTGAAGTACCGGACCGCGAGGCGGCCGAAGCTCGAGCCGGTCGGGAAGTTCCGGTAGACGTACTGGACCTTCTGCTGCCCGTCCTTCACCGCCTTCGCGACGTTCGCCGTGATCGGGTCGGCCGCCGCGATGTCCACGAGGAACGGCACGCGCTTCTGCTGGGCGACCGACACCATGGCCGCCGTCGAGCCGGAATCGAACGATCCCATGAGCATCCGCGCGCCCTGGTTGACGACGCGCTCCGCCTCGAGGCGCCCGAGATCGGGCTTCGTCTGCGTGTCGCCCAGCAGCAGCTCCAGCTTCATCCCGCCGAGCGACTTGATGCCGCCCGCCGCGTTGATCGCGTCCGCGGCCATCTGAGCGCCGAGGCGGCACGCCTGGCCCGGCTCGGCGAGCGGGCCCGTCACGGGATGGATGACGCCAAGCTTGAAGGTCGCCGGCTGGGCGCGCAGCGCGCGCGGCGCGAAGCCGAGCGCCGCGCCCGTCGCGGTGGTGTTGAGGAACATCCGACGGCTGAGTCGGGTCAGTGCCATGCACTCCTCCCCCAGTGGTGTCGGTGGATTATAGCCCCCTCGGCGGTCGAGTCGGATTCCGCGGGCGGACGTCGCTCAGTCGTCGAGCAGCTCCTTGGCGATGATCAGCCGCTGGATCTGGTTCGTCCCCTCGTAGATCTGCATGATCTTCGCGTCCCGCATGAAGCGCTCGACGGGGTACTCGCGTGTGTAGCCGTAGCCCCCGAAGACCTGGATGGCGTCGGTCGCGACCTTCATCGCGGCGTCGCCGGCCCAGCACTTCGCCATCGACGCCTCGTACGTGTTGCCTCGGATCCCCGCGTCCACCTGACGGGCGGCGTGGTGGACCATGAGGCGCGCGGCGTGGACCTGCATCGCCATGTCGGCGAGCATGAACTGGATACCCTGAAAGGCTGCGACCGCCCGCCCGAACTGGTGTCGCTCCCGGGCGTACGCCACCGCGGCGTCGAGCGCCGCCTGCCCGATGCCGACGGCCATCGCGCCGGTCGCCGGGCGCGTGACGTCGAGGGTCTCCATGGCGATCGTGAATCCCTCGCCCTCCTCGCCGAGGCGGTTCGCGACCGGTACGGCGCAGTCGGTGAAGTGGAGCGCCACGGTGGGCGAGGCTCGGATGCCCATCTTCTTCTCCTTCTTACCCACGGCGAAGCCGGGCATGCCTCGCTCGACGAGGAACGCGGTGACGCCCTTCGCGCGCAGCTTCGGGTCGATCGTGGCGAAGACGACGATGACGTCGGCGTGGTCGCCGTTGGTGCACCACTGCTTGGAGCCGTTCAGGACGTAGCGGTCACCCCTCCGCACCGCGGTCGTCCGGAGGCCCGCCGCGTCCGAGCCGGCGCCGGGCTCCGAGAGCGAGTACGCGGCGAGGAGCTCGCCCGTCGCCAGGCGCGGCAGGTACTTCGTCTTCTGCGCTTCGGTGCCGAAGCGGAGGATCGGGAGCCCGCCGAGCGGCTGGTCGAGGTACTGGGTCGCCGTCGCCGCGCACGCCCACGCGATCTCCTCGCACACGAGCGCGAGCGCGAGGCACCCCGCATCGGTCCCGCCGTACCGCTCGGGCACCCAGATCCCGTAGAGCCCCGCGTCGATGAGCGCTCGGATCGAGTCCTCGGGGTACTCCTCGGCGTCGTCGTACCGGGCCGCGTGCGGCGCCACGCGCTCACGCGCGATCGTGCGCGCGAGGTCACGGATCAGCCGCTGGTCCTCGGTCAGGTAGAAGGCGTCGTTCACGAGCGTCCCCCTCAGATGATCCGCTGGCGCCGGAGATCGACGAGCCGCTCCGGCGGGTACCCGAGCGTCTCGCCGTAGATCTTGTCGTTGTGCTCGCCGAGACGCGGCGGGAAAGTGAGCGACGGCGGGTCGCCGACCGGAGGCGCGGGCAGCGCGACGGTGAGGCCGGTGCGCGGGTCCCGGACGTGGACGAGCCGAGGAGCCACCAGCGGGTCGGCGACCACATCGGCCAGCGTGTTGACCCGCGAGATCGGGACCCCCGCCTCGCGCAGGAGGGCCTGCGCCTCGGCGGTCGGGAGCCGCGCGACGCGCTCGCCCAGCTCCCGATGGAGCCGCCCCACATCGGCGATGCGCCCGGCGTTCGCGGCCCACTCGGGCCGGTCGAGCCCGGCGAACGCGCGGAGCTTCGCCAGCGCGGCCCACTGCGCGTCGTTGCCGACGGCGACGTACACGTAACCGTCGCGGGTCTGAAAGACCGCCACGGGGGCAAAGAATGGATGGAGGGTCCCCGTCCGTGTGATCCGCTCGCCCAGGCTCGCCGACAGGAGGACCGGTGAGACCATCCAGGAGACCGCGCTTCGCAGCATCGAGACGTCGAGCCGCGCCCCCGTCCCCGTCACGGCCCGGTGGTAGAGCGCCCGCATGATCGCGCCATAGCCGTGCTCCGCGGCGCCGAGGTCCACCATCGGCAGCCCGAACACCATGGGCGGGCCGTCGGGCGCGCCGGTGAGCTCCATGAACCCCGCGCGGGCCTGGAGGATCGGGTCGTACGCGGCTTCGTCGTGGTCGGGCCCGAAGCCGGTGACGCCGAGCCAGATCAGGTCGGGCTTGACGGCCCGGAGCGTGGCGTCGTCGATGCCGAGCTTCGCGTAGCTCCGCGGGCGCTGGTTGGTGGCGAAGACGTCCACCCGGAGCGCGCGGACGAGCTCACGGAGGATCCGGCGCCCCTCGGCCTCGCCGAGGTTCAGGGTAACCGCTTCCTTGCCGCAGTTGTTCGGCAGGAAATAGCTCCGCATGTCGGCCTCGCCCAGCACGTCACGGCCGACGAATCGGTTCGGGTCCGGGCGCCCGGCGTTCTCGACGCGGATCACGCGCGCGCCGTCGCATGCGAGCCGATAGGTGAGGAACGGCAGGACCGTCGCCTGCTCGAGCGAGAGGACCGTGACGCCCTCGAGGGCTCGCGTCACCGGACGGTGCGGCGGTCCACGACCCGGACCGCCTTGCCCTGAGATCGCTCGAGCTCGCCGAGCCTCGCGAAGCGGACCTCCGGGGAGAGCGCCAGGAGGTCGGAGAGCTCGCGGCGAATCCGCGCGCCCACGGCGGGATCGCAGCCGGCCTCGGCCTCGACGTGGATCGTCAGGCGCTCGCCCCCGCCCTCGCCCTCGAGGACGATCTGGTACTCGTGGCTCAGGTTGGGCTGGCGCAGGAGGACGGTCTCCACCTGGCGCGGGTAGAAGTTCACGCCCTTGAAGATCACCATGTCGTCGGTCCGGCCGCGCAGCCGGTCGAGCCGGAGCGCCGTCCGGCCGCAGTCGCACCTCGCGCGCGAGAGCACGCGCGTGAGGTCGTGGGTGCGGTAGCGGACGAGCGGCAGCCCGACGCGCGTCAGCGTCGAGACGACCAGCTCACCCTCGGTGCCGTCCGGCACGACGGCGCCGGTCGCCGGGTCCACGATCTCGGGATGGTAGTGGTCCTCCCAGACGTGGATCCCCGCACGCGCCCCGCAATCGATCCCCATGCCGGGTCCGCCGGTCTCGGTCATGCCGATGATGTCGAAGCTCTGGATCGCGAGCTCCCGCTCGATGCGCAGGCGCAGCTCGTCGGACCACGTCTCCGAGCCGAAGATCCCGACGCGGAGCGAGAGCGAGGCGAGGTCGAACTGCTCCTCGCGCGCCACCTCGACGAGCCGCAGCGGGTAGGTCGCGATCGCGGTCACGACGGTGGCCTTGAGGTCCCGCATGAGCCGCAACTGGAGGGAGGTGCGCCCCGCGCCCGTGGGAATCACCATCGCGCCGAGGCGCTCGGCCCCGTAGTGGAAGCCGAAGCCGCCCGTGAAGAGGCCGAACGACGGCGTGATCTGGATGACGTCGCTCCGGCCGACGCTCGCCGCGACGTAGCAGCGCGCCATGACCTCGCCCCACTGCGCCACGTCCTCGGCGGTGTACGGGTTGAGGATCGGGTTCCCCGTCGTGCCGCTCGACATGTGGACCCGGAGGTAGGCCTGCTCCCGCCCGCACGCGAGGGCGAAGGGGTAGGCGTCGCGCAGCTCGGCCTTCGTGAGGAACGGCAGCCGGCGCCAGTCCTCGAGCCGCCGGAGGTCTTCCGGCCGCGCGCCGCCGAGCCGGCGTGCGTGCGCCGGGTGATCGCTGAGGCGAGCGAGCGTGGCGCGCATCCGCTCGAGGACCAGGCGCTCGAGCTGCTCGCGGTCGAGAGCTTCGAGCTCGGGCTGGAACATCCGCTCGCGGGCGACCGCCTGTCTACGCGGGCGTGAGGTTGCGGAGCCCGCCGAGCTTCCGGAGACCCAGCGCATAGGGAAGGGCCCGGAGCACGACGCCCAGCGTCTCGCGCTGGCGCGCGAGCCAGGTGACCTCGGGACGGGGCGGGAGCGGCGCCGCGAGCGCGGCGAGGTCGAGGTACCAGGTGCGAGCCCGACCCACGCCCTCGAGCTCCTCCTCGAGCGGCCGGGCGCCCGTGCGCAGACGTTCGTCCGCGCGCTCCCACAGCGGCTCGGACATCAGGAGGTACTCGCGAACCGGGACGGAGTTCTTCAGCATCCGATGGACGAAGATGACGTCGAAGCCCGCGAGCCTCGTGAGCCGCTTGACCCGCTGGGGCGCCACGTCGCCCAGGTGGGCGACGAACTTGACCTTGAGGTTCCCGACCTGGGCGCACCCCTGGCACGGGCAGTTGTTGAGGCAGGCGATTTTCTGCTGGAGCGCGTGAAAGGCGCCGTGCATGGCCACCGACTGGCCAAGCGCCGACTCCACCAGCTCCGGGCCCGTGCCGCCCGGCAACGGGCGGTACATGAACGCGGCGTCCCCCTCCACCTCCACGAGATCGAGGGCCGAGGTGGCGTCGATCATCGCCTCGAGCAGTCGGGCCACGACATCCTGGGCGTGCGCCAGGTCCGTCCGGTGGAACTCCATGAAGCGGGTATAACCCGCGATGTCGGCGATGAGGAGGAGCCCGCGCTGGACCGCCATGCCGCCTCCATCCTACACCCCGAGCCCCCCTCGACGGGCGCCGGCGTGCGCCGCCAACCCGAGGTAGGCGGCACGGACGCGCGGGTCCTCACCGAGCTCCTGGCTCGTCCCCGCGACGACGACGCGACCCGTCTCGAGCACGTAGCCGCGGCTCGCGAGCCGGAGCGCCCGGCGCGCGTTCTGCTCGACGAGCAGGACGGCCACGCCCGTCGCGTTGATCCGCTGGATGGTTCGGAAGATCTCGCGCGAGAGCATCGGCGCCAGGCCGAGCGAGGGCTCGTCGAGCAGGAGCAGGCGCGGCCGGGCCACGAGCGCCCGGGCGATCGCGAGCATCTGCTGCTCGCCGCCGGAGAGCGTGCCCGCGAGCTGGCGCCGCCGCTCGCGCAACACGGGGAAGAGCTCGAACGCGTCCTCGAGTCGCGCCGCCAGGTCGCGCCGGGGAACCGTATGGCCACCGACGAGCAGATTCTCGAGCACGGTGAACTCGACGAAGACGTCGCGCCCCTCCGGCACGTGCCCGACACCGGCCGCGACGATCCGGTCCGCGGGCTCACGCGTGATGTCGCGCCCCTCGTAGAGCACGCGGCCGTGCGCGGGCCTCACCAGTCCCGAAATCGTTCTCAGCGTCGTGGACTTGCCACTGCCGTTCGCCCCGAGGAGCGCGACGATCTCGCCGCGGCCCACCGTGAGCGAGACGCCCTCCACCGCGCGGCGCTTGCCGTAGGACACCGCGAGGTCCTCGACCGCGAGCGTCGCCGGCATCCTCATAGGCTCGCCTCGCACGGCGGGGCCGATTTGTATCGCTCGCCTCGGGCCTGGGGGCCCCAGCCCCCGGTCGGCCCTGCGGCTCGCCCTGCGGCCCCGCGACGTGCTGCGGCTCGCCCTGCCATCCTCAGTCGTCCTCGCGGCCCAGATAGGCCTCGACCACCGCCGGCTCGACGGCGATCGCGCGCGGCTGGCCCTCGGCGATCTTCCGCCCGTAGTTCAGCACGGCCACGCGGTCGGAGACGCCCATCACGAGCTCCATGTCGTGCTCGACGAGCAGGATCGTGAGCCCCCGCTCGTCCCGCAGCCGCACGATCAACCCCATGAGCGCCTGGGTCTCGGTGGGATTGAGGCCGCCGGCGGGCTCGTCGAGCAGCAGGAGCCTGGGCTCCGCGGCGAGCGCGCGCGCGAGCTCGAGGCGCTTCTGGAGCCCGAGCGGCAGGCTGCGCGCCTCGACGCCGGCCTGGCCCTCGAGCCCCAGGCGCGCCAGGAGCGCGCGCGCGGTCGCGCGCGCCGCGCCCTCCTCCCGAAGGACCGCGGGGAGCCCGAGCGCGCCGCGGAGCGCGCCCGCGCGGAGGTGGGCGTGGCAGCCGATCAGCACGTTGTCGAGCACGGTGAGCTGGCGAAAGACCTCGGTGTTCTGGAAGGTGCGCGCGATCCCGCACCGCGCGATCGCGTGCGGTCCCATGGCCAGGAGGTCACGGCCGAGGAAGGTGACGCGACCGGACGCGGGGCGTTCGAGGCCGGTCACGATGTTGAAGACCGTCGACTTCCCCGCCCCGTTGGGGCCGATCAGCGCCACGATCTCCCGCGCGGCGACCTCGACGGAGAAGCCACTCAGCGCGGCGAGGCCGCCGAAGCTGATCGAGAGGTCCTCGACGCGGAGCACCGCGCGCTACTCGGCCCTGAGCCAGTCGGTGAGCTGCTTGAAGCGGCCCCGCTCCACGCGCACCCAGAACCCCTGCCGCTGGGTCTCGTGGTCCGGGCCGATCGTGACCGGCGGCAGGATGCCGCTCTCGAATCCACGGATCCCCTCGAGCGCGACGACGAGTCCCTCGCGCGTGAGGCGGCGGCCCGCGCGCGTGGCGCCCTCCGTGAAGAGCATCGCCGCGAAGTAGCCCGAGAGGGAGTAGCGGTTGGGCTCGTTCTTCGGGAGGTACGTCTTTAAGTCATCGCGATATCGCTTGACGCCCGGCCGGTCCGAGGTCAGCGGGTCGGGCCAGAGCGACAGTCCCTCGACGCCCTCCGACGCGTCTCCCGCGAGCGCGAGGTAACGCTCGTCGGTGAGCGGGCCGGAGGAGACCATGACGACCTCGCTCCAGCCGATCTTCTGGCGCTCGCGGAGCGCTTGGGCGCCCGGGCCGGGCGTGAGGACGAGGAAGAGCACGTCGGGCCTGGCCGCCTGAAGCTTGGCCATCTGGGCGCTCACGTCGGTGACGCCGCGCTTGACCGACTCCGTCGCCACCAGCTTGAGCCCGTGGCGCCCGAGGTCTTTCTCGAGGGCGGTGAGGAACGACTTGCCGTACTCGTCGTCCTGGTAGAGCGTCGCGAACTTCCCGAACTTCCGCGCGCCCACGAGGTAGTCGATCATCATGCGCGACTGCCGGTCGTAGAGCGTCATCCCGCTGAAGACCCACTTCCGCCCGCGCGTGATCGGCGAGCCCTGGAACGGGAAGAGCAGCGGGACACGGTTCTCCTCGAGGTACTCGAGCGTCGCCACCACCGGCGGCGTGCCCTGCGGGGCGATGATCGCGAAGACTCCATCCTGCTCGAGGAGCTTCCGCGTGTTGGCGACCGCCTCCTGCGGCTTGTAGCCGTCGTCGTAGTACACCGTCCGCACCTTCCGGCCGTGGATGCCCCCGCCGTCGTTGACGGCCTTGAAGTAGAGGTCCACCCCGAACCTCGTCGCCTGCTCGCCCGTGAAGGCGAGCGGGCCCGAGAACGAGTTCGAGCCGCCAAGCAGGATCTCGGCGTCGGTCACGCCCTGCTGCGCCCGGGCGGGCAGCGGAGTGGCGCCCGTGGTGAGGCCCGCGATGACGAGGGCCAGGAGGACTCGCATACGTCGTCTCCTTCTCGTCGGCTACTCCGACTTGAGCCAGTCGGTGAGCTGCTTGAAGCGGCCCCGCTCCACACGCACCCAGACCGCCTGCTTTTGGGTCTCGTGGTCCGGGCCGATGGTGAGCGGCGGCAGGATCCCGCTCTCCCAGCGCTTGACGGACTGGAGGGCGGCGATCAACGACTCGCGGGTCAGCCGGGCCCCCGCGCGCGTGGCGCCCTCCGCGAAGAGCATCGCGGCGAAGTAGCCCGCGAGGGAATACCGGTTGGGCTCGTTCCGCGGGAAGTAGTTCTGCATGTGCTCGCGGTAACGCCGCACGCCTGGCAGGTCCGAGGTGAGCGGGTCGGGCCAGAGCGACAGCCCCTCGACACCCTCGGCAGCGTCGCCGGCGAGCGAGAGATACCGCTCGTCGGTGAGCGGGCCGGTGGACACCATGAGCGTGTCGGTCCAGCCGATCTTCTGCCGCTCCCTGAGCGCCTGCGCGCCCGGGCCGGGTACGAGGACCAGGAAGGTCACCTCGGGCTTCGCGGTGTGGAGCTTGGCGATCTGGGCGCTCACGTCGGTGACGCCGCGCTTCACCGATTCGACCGCGAGCAGCCTGAGGCCGTGGCGCGCCAGGTCCTTCTCGAAGGCCGTGAGGAACGACTTGCCGTACTCGTCGTCCTGGTAAAGCGCGGCGAACTTCCTGTACTTTCGCCGACCCACCAGATAGTCGATCATCATCCGTGACGAGCGGTCGCTCATCGTCATGCCCTGGAAGACCCAGTGCCGGCCGCGCGTGACGGTCGAGCTCTGGTACGGGAACAGGAGCGGGACACGGTTCTGCTCGAGGTACTCGAGCGTCGCCACGACCGGTGGGGCGCCCTGCGGGATGATGACCGCGAACACCTGGTCCTGCTCGACGAGCTTGCGTGTGTTTGCCACCGCGTCCTGCGGCTTGTAACCGTCGTCGTACCAGATCGTCCGCACCTTCCGGCCGTGGATGCCCCCGCCGTCGTTGACGGCCTTGAAGCCGAGATCCACCCCGAACTTCGTGATCTGCTCGCCCGTGAAGGCCAGCGGGCCCGAGAACGAGTTCGAGCCGCCGAGCAGGATCTCGGTGTCGGTGACGCCCTGCTCGGCGCGCGCCGGCGCCGCGACCATCACGACGAGGGCGAGCAGCGGAAGGAGCCATCCGGATCTCATGGTCGTTCTCCTTGTAGCGGGGTCCGCGAGCCCGGCGCCATCGGTGGGTGGCCTGAGACCAGGCGCGCCCCGGCTCCGGTCCCCCTGCCGCCGCTCATTCCAGTCCACGCCGCGAGCCCGGCGCCATCGGTGGGTGGCCTGCCCACCGTGTGCGGAGCCGCCGCACGGCACTCGCGATGCCGCCCGGCATGAACAGCATCGAGGCGATCAGGATCGCGCCAAAGATCAATGGGCGGTAGTTCTGGAAGCCCGCGAGGGAGTCGTTCAGGACCGTGAGCACCGCCGCGCCGGCCACCGAGCCAGGGACCGATCCGAGGCCGCCGAGGATGATCATCGCCACGAAGTCCACCGACAGGAACACGTCGAAGGCGTCGGGCGAGAGGAAGCCGACGACGAAGGCGAAGAGCCCGCCGGCGACGCCCGTGTAGAGCGCCGAGATCGCGAACGCGAGCGTCTTGTACCGCGCCACGTGGATCCCGCTCGCCTGCGCCGCGACCTCGCTCTCGCGGAGCGCGAGGAGCGCGCGCCCGGTCCGCGTCCGCGCGAGGTTTCCGGCGGCCCACACCATCACCGCGCCCACCGCGAGGACCAGATAGTAGCGCGCCGTGTCGGTCGCGAGCACCCACGGCCCGAGGCGCGCGGCTGGGACCCGGAGCCCGTCGTTGCCGCGCGTGAGCCCGTCGAGGTTCAGGATCGCCTCGACGACGACGAACCCGAAGGCGAGCGTCGCCATCGCGAGATAGAGGCCCTCGAGCCTGAGGCACGGCACCCCGAGCAGGAGTCCGACCGCCGCGGTGACGAGCGCCGCCGCGAGGAGCGCCACGACGACCGGGACGCCGGGCGAGCGCGTGGCCACGATCGCGGCGGTGTACGCGCCCACTGCGAGGAACCCCGCGTGGCCGAACGAGAGCTGGTTCGTGTACCCGGAGAGGAGGTTGAGCCCGATCGCCACGATCGCGTTGACGACGATGAGGCTCGCCAGGAAGACGAAGTAGCGCGGCGCCGCCCACGGCCAGAGGAGCAGTCCCGCCGCGCCGATCGCCAGCGCGAGGAGCCGCATCAGACCTTCCGCCGCGCCACCCGACCGAGCATGCCGCCCGGACGGATCAGGAGGATCGCGATCAGCGCGAGGAAGGGCACCGAGTGCTTGATCGACGACGGGAGGTAGAGCGGCGCGAGGTTCTCGATCACGCCGAGCAGCATGCCGCCGACGACGGCGCCGGGCATCGAGCCAAAGCCGCCCAGGACCGCCGCGATGAAGCCGTTGATCGCGACGAGGCCCATCTGCGAGGAGAGGAAGACCACCGGAGCGATCAGGACGCCGGCGATCGCGCCGACGACCGATGCCAGGATCCACGACGCCGCGTAGACCCGCTCGACGCTGATCCCCACGAGCCGCGCCGCGCGCTGGTTCTGAGCGACCGCGCGCATCGCTCGGCCGAGCCGGGTGCGCGTGAAGAGCGCCCAGAGGCCGAGCATGAGCGCGAGCGAGGCGCCGATGATCCCGAGCGACACGGGTGCCACGCGCACGGGGCCCAGGACGATGGGGCGGGTCCCGAAGAACGACGGGAACGGGAACTCGTCGTGCGTCCACGCGAGGCCGGCCGCCGAGCGCAGCACGAGCGACAGGCCGAGGGTGATGATCAGCACGTCGAAGTGCGTCGCCCCGATCGCGTGGCGGATGATCACGCGCTCGATCACCCACCCGAGGAGCGCCGCCGCGGCAACCGCGATCAACATCACGACCACCAGGGGCAGCTTCACGTGCGCGTAGACCGTGAAGCCCGCGAAGGTCGAGACCATCAGCATCTCGCCCTGCGCAAAGTTCAGCGTGCGCGTCGCGTTGTAGACGATGACGAGGCTCAGCGCCACGAGCGCGTAGATCGAGCCGGTCGCCAGCCCGCTCACGACGACGTGGACGAGCGCTGCGATTGTCACCGGACGCGCGCGACGAAGCGGCAGGCCGGCGCGCCGTTCGCCGCGCAGGCCGTCTCGGTGGCGACGGCGGGCGCGCCGAGCGCCACCTCGGCGAGCCGCTCGAGGACGCCGCGCGTGAGGTGACACACCGGCGTCACGGCGGCGCCGTACGCCCGGGCGAACGGCGAGTTCCGTACGCTGACCACCAGCTCGTCCGACCCGAGGCGCTCGAGCGCGAACGCGCCCCAGCCGATCTCGCCGCCCATCGCCAGGAGTCGCGCGACGATCTCCTCCGCCGCGCCCTCGAGAGCCTGGAGCGCCGTGCCGCCGCCCGCCCGGCCGCCCGCGGCGAGGCACGCCGCGGCGCGCTCGCCCAGCACCGCCTCGACCGCCTTCTGCAGCGCGACGAGCGTCTCGGGGCGCACGAGGAGATAGCACGACCCCTGGTAGGTGAGGCCGCCCGCGCCATCGGCCTCCACCCTCGACGGCACGCGGTCGGCGGTCACTGGATCGCCTTCCGCCACATCGGCGAGGCCCACCCGTCCCGGAGGAACGCAAGAATCTCGCGCCGGCTCAGGTCGCCGAGCCCCAGGTGCTCGAGCGCGCGGCCGCGGCCCGAGAGCTCGCGCCCGAGCAGCGCGCCGTACACGAGAAGGAGCCCCGTGATCGCGGGCGTCACCGCGCCCGCCGCCCGCGCGGCCGACTCGAGGAGCGCCAACCCGAGAACCGCGTCCTCGGTGACGTAGCGGTGCTCGAACGTGACGATCTCGCTCCAGAGGCCGCTCGCCACCAGTTTCGTCTTCGCCCCGGCGCCGTAGAGCCCCTCGGCCGCCCGCGTCTCGTCGTAGTACGTCGCGAGCTCGTAGTGGGGCGCCGCGTAGCCCCAGCCCCGGCGAGTCGCGACCCGCTCGGCGTCCACGGCGTCGATGAGCCGGCGCACGCTCGGCGTCGTGCCAGCCGCGTGGACGTCGAAGCTGCCACCGTCGATCGCGCCGGTATTCAGGAGAACGAGCGGGGGGTGGATCACGGGCCCGGCGTTGGTGAGCGCGACATCGAGGGAGTCCGCGCACGGGCGGACGGCCGGGAAGAGCTCGGCGAGCCGCGGCAAGACGCGCGGGCCCCGCGACGCGGGAAACACGCCGATCGGCAGGTTGGCGGCGCGCAGGGGCGCCTTGACGACCGCGGGCGCCGTCTTCCGCGTGAGATAGGGCAGCGTCCCGGTCTCGGCGAGGGCCAGCGGTAAGGGGCCGCCGGCGCGCGCAATCCCCCGCGCCATCGCGTAGCTACCGAGCGTTCCCGGTGTGAGCAGGATGATCTGTCGGTCGTTGAGACACGGCGCCAGGCGCTTGGCGAGCTCCTCGTGGCTCGTCGCGGGTAGCGGGACGATCAGGACCTCCGCGCCCTCGACCGCCTCGCCGAGGTCGGTCGTGGCGCGCTCGAGCTGCGCCGTCCCGTGCCGCCCCTCGGCGTCGAGCGTGATCGTCGCGCGCTCCACGAGCGGGCCGAGCGCGTCCGCCGAGCGGCTCCAGAGCCTGACGCGGTGGCCGGCCAGCGCGAGATCGGCCGCCGTCGCGAAGCCACCATTGCCCGCGCCCAGGACTGCTAGCTTCACAGACTCGCCTCGCCTGTGGCTGCGGCTCGCACTGCCATCACGCCACGACTCCGGCGGCGCGCAGCTCGGCGATCCGCGCGGCGGAGTATTCGAGGACGCCGCCGAGCACGGCCTCGGTGTGCTCGCCGAGTGTCGGCGGCGGCGCCGTCTCGAGCCCCATCGCGCCGTCCACCTTGACCGGCGTGCCGAGCGCCGGGAGCTTGCCGTGGACCGGATGCGCCGTCTCGAGGACCATGCCGCGCTGGCGCACCTGGGGGTCGGCGAGGACGCGATCGACGGAGCGGATGGGCGCGCCGGGCACGCCCTCCGCCCCGAGCCGCGCGAGCCAGTCGTCGGTCGTCCGCCGGCGGAAAGCGGCCTCGATCAGCGGGACCAGCACGCCACGGTTCGCGACGCGATCACGATTGGTCCCGAAGCGCAGGTCGCGCTCCCACTCCGGGTGCTCGACCACGCGGCAGAACCCCGACCAGAACTTCTCGGCGAAGACGGCGACGACCAGGTGACCATCACGCGTCGCGAGGGCCTGATAGGGGACGACCGAGGCGTGGCTCGAGCCGAGCGGCCCGGGGACACGACCGTTCGTCCAGAAATACTGCGCAATATACGTGAGGAGCGAGACCTGGCAGTCGAGCAGCGACAGGTCGAGGTGGGCGCCCTCGCCAGTCCGCTCGCGACGGAAGAGCGCTCCGGCCACCGCAAACGCGCCGAAGATCCCGCCCGTGAGGTCGCCCATCGGCAGGCCCATGCGCACCGGCGCCCTCCCCGGCTCGCCCGTGATGGACATCGCCCCGGCCATCGCCTGGAGCGCCAGGTCGAAGGCCGGCCAGTCGCGATACGGCCCCTCCTGGCCGTAGGCGGAGATCGAGCAGAGGATCACGCGCTGGTTGAGGGACCAGAGCTTGGAGTACGCGCAGCCGAGACGCTCCATCACGCCGGGGCGGAAGTTCTCCCAGACGACGTCGGCCCGACGGACGAGGTCGTAGAAGACCTCGCGCCCGGCATCCCTGGTGAGGTCGAGCGCGACGGACTTCTTGCTGCGGTTGATCGCGAGGAAGTACGCCGACTCGCCGTCGGCGAGGAACGGCGGACCCATGACCCGCATCGGGTCGCCGCCGTCGGGGTCCTCGATCTTGATCACCTCGGCGCCCATGTCGGCGAGCAGCATCGAGCCGTACGGCCCCGCGAGCATGCGGGAGAGGTCGAGCACGCGGACGCCCGCGAAGAGCTTCACGCTGTCTCCGCTTGACGTCGGCGTTGCAGGCCGATACCTTTACTTTCAATGAGTATTGTAAAGCGAGTCCGCAAGCGCGGCCGCACGCGGATCAGTGCGAAGAACCAGACGACGATCCCGGTCGCCGCGCTCAGGCGCGCCGGGCTCAAGCCCGGGGACGAGCTGCGGGTGGAGGCTGCCGGCGCGGGCCGCATCGTTCTCACCCGGGTCGAGGAGACGCTGGCCGGCTACGCCGGCCGCCTGACGGGAGTGTATCCAAAGGGATCCCTACAGAAATTGCGCCGCGAGTGGCGATAGTCGTCCTCGACGCGAGCATCGTCATCGCGTTCCTCGACGCGCGCGACCCGCACCACGCCGCCGCGGTCGCGGCCGTCGGCCAGTCCCGCCGGGAGGAGCTGGTCCTACCGTCGAGCGCGTACGCCGAGGTCCTCGTCGACCCCTGGCGCCGCGGACCCGACGCGGTCGCGGTCGTCAGGCGACTCGTGACCGACGTGGGCATCCGCATCGAACCGCTCAACGAGCAGATCGCCGAACGCGCCGCCAGGCTCCGGGCCCACCACCGCGCGCTCCGGCTTCCCGACGCGCTCGTGCTTGCGACCGCGGATGCGCTCGACGCCACCGCCCTCACGTGCGACCGGTCGTGGGCGCGCCTGAGCCGTCGGGCCCGGGTCGTCTGACCGGCGCCCATCACCGGGCGTCCTTCGAGGCGACATGGCCGGCGAGCGCCGCGCGCACGCGGGCGGGCGTGATCGGCAGCTCGGTGAAGCGAACGCCGAGCGCGTCCTTCAGGGCGTTCGCGACCGCGGCGGCGACGGGGATGACGCCCGACTCGCCGAGCCCCTTGGCGCCGAACGGGCCCTCCGCGTCCACCGTCTCGATGAGGCGCACGACGATCTCGGGCATGTCGGCGGCCTTGAAAACCGCGTAGTCCATGAAGCTCTGCGTCAGGATCTGGCCCTCCTCGACGACCAGCTTCTCGGTGAGCGCGTAACCGAGCCCCATGTGGATGCCGCCGTGCACCTGACCTTCCGCGGCGCCGGGGTTGAGCGCGCGGCCGACGTCGTGCGCGGAGACGATCTTGCGCACCTCGATCTTGCCCGTCTCCGGCTCGACGTCGACGAGCACCGCCTGACACGCCGAGGCGTACGCGGCGGAGACGTTCCCCTGGAAGTCTTTGTCGAGCATCACCGTCGGCGGGTCGTAGAAGGCCTCGGCGACGAGCACGCGCCCTCCGTGCCTGAAGTGTCCCGCCCGCACCACCTGCTCGTACGGAAGCCGCCGGTGCGGCTCGCTCCGCACGAACACGACGCCGCCCGCGACGTCGAGCCGCTCCGCCGGCTCCTCGAGCTCCACGGCGGCGAACTCGAGGAGCTGCGCCTTCACCTTCTCGGCGGCGAGTCGCGCGGCGTTGCCGGCGACGAACGTCGTCCGGCTCGCGTGCGCCCCCACGTCCCACGGCCGCACGCTCGTGTCGGAGTTGACCACGTCCACGCGCTCGAGCGGGACGCCGAGCGTCTCGGCCACGATCATCGCGAGGACGGTCTCCGACCCCTGGCCGATCTCGCTCGCGCCGGTGAGCAGCGAGACCTTACCGAAGTCGTCGAGCTTGACGATCGCGCCGCAGCCGTCGGAGCGGTAGATCCGCGCGCCACCACCGACGTGGAACATGCCCGCGTACCCGACCCCGCGCTTCCAGCCGGGCCTGAGCGGCGGCGGGTCTCGCCGCATCTCCTCGGCCGCGGCGTCGATACACTCGGTCATCGCGAACGACGTGAGCACGAACCCCTGCGGGTTCACGTCGCCCGGCTTCGACGCGTTCCGGCGGCGCACGTCGAGCCGGTCCAGCCCGAGACGTTCGGCGAGGTCGTCCATCTGAGACTCCACGGCGAACGTGGACTCGGGGTTGCCGTAGCCGCGCATCGAGCCGGAGTACGGGTTGTTCGTGTACACGATCGTCGTGTCGAAGCGGACGCTCGGGACGCGGTAGAGCCCGGCGACGGTCGCGAGCATCACGTACGGCGTCGTCGAGCCCCAGGAGGTGTACGCCCCGTTGTCGATCGTCACGTGCGCGTCGCGCGCGAGCAGCCGGCCGTCCCGGTCGGCCGCGGTGCGCAGCCGGATCGTGCAGGGCTCGCGCCCGGGGCACGCGATGAACTCCTCCACGCGGTCGAACTCGATCTTCACCGGCCGGCGGCAGCGGAGTGCCAGCAGCGCGGCGATGACGTCGATCGGGTACAGGTCGAGGCCGCGGCCGAAGTTGCCGCCCACGGGGGGCTGCAGCACCCGCACGCGGTCACCGCCGATCCCGAGCGCCTCGCCGAGATCGCGCCGGTAGAGGAACGGCACCTGGGTCGTCGTCCACATCGTCAGGTTCCCGGCGGGGTCCCAGTCGGCGAGCGCGACCATCGTGCCCAGGCACGCCTGCGTGACGAAGGGGAGCCGGTAGGTGTCTTCGACGACCACCGCCGCCTCGGCGAGCGCGCGGTCCACGTCGCCGCGGCTGAACTGATAGCGCAATGTGTGCGCGTTCCTCCCGAGCTCCTCGTGCACGAGCGGCGCGCCCGGGACCAGCGCCACGCGCGGGTCGAACACCGCCGGGAGCTCCGCGTACTCGACGTCGATGAGCGCGAGCGCCGCCTCGGCGAGCTCGGGCGTCTCGGCGGCGACCGCGGCCACCTCGTCGCGGACCGAGCGCACCTTGCCCCGCTTGAGCGCGGTCTGGTCCTTGGCGACGCCGAACAGACGCGGCTCCACGTCGTCCCCGGTCAGCACGGCCAGGACGCCGGGGAGCGCGCTCGCGCGGCGCGTGTCGACCCGGACGAGGCGCGCGTGCGGGTGCTGCGATCTCAGAATCTTGCCGTGGGCCAGGCGCGGCAGGACAAGGTCGTGGAGGTAACGCGTGCGGCCGGTGACCTTCTCCGCGCCGTCCCGCTTCGGGACCGTCGTGCCGATGACGTCGAAGGAGCGCGTCATGCTCGCGTCAGAACTTCACGGGCTCCTTGTGCTCCCCGAAGACGTCCTTCAGGGCGCGCGCGATCTCGCCGAGCGTCGCGTACGCCTTCACGGCCTCCACGATCGGGTCCATGAGATTGCCCGCGGCCCGCGCTTCGTCACGGAGGCGCGCGAGGGCGCGCGCCACGGCGCCCCCGTCCCGGTCCCGGCGAATCCGTTCGAGTCGTGCGATCTGGGCGGCGGCGACCTGCGGGTCGGAGGCGTACAGCTCGACCTCGCGGTCGGCCGCGGCGGGCGTGTCGCCGACGTAGCAGTTGGCACCGACCTTCGGGATCTCACCGGAGGCGAGCTTCTGCTCGAAGCGGTACGCCTGGCGCGCGACCTCGGCCTGGAGGGCGCCGCTCTTCACGGCCTCGACGATGCCGCCCATCCGTTCGACCCGGGCCATCTCCTCGAGGATCTCCGTCTCCATGGCGCTCGTCAGCGCCTCGACATAGTACGAGCCCCCGAGCGGGTCCACCGTGTCTGCCGCGCCGGACTCCTCGGCACAGATCTGCATGGTGCGGAGCGCGATGAGCTGCGCCTTCGCCGACGGGATCGTGTACGCCTCGTCGTAGGTCGGCAAGGCCATGGTCTGCGCGCCGGCCAACGCCGCGGCGAGCGCGATGTACGCGCCCCGGACGATGTTGTTCTCGGGCTCCTGGACCACGAACGCCGAGCCGCCGCCCCCGATCAGCGTCCGAAACATCCACGACTTCGGATTCGTCGCGCCGAACCGCTCGCGCAGCATGCGCGCGTACAGGCGCCGGCCCGCGCGGAATTTCGCGACCTCCTCGAAGATCTTCCCCCATGCCGTGAAGTTGAACGAGATCCGCGGGGCGAAATCGTCGACGGAGATCCCGCGCGCGAGCATGCGCTCGATGTACGCGGCCGCGATCAACAGCCCGTACGCCATCTCCTGCGCCGTCGTGCAGCCCGCCTCGCGGATGTGGTAGCCGCACACCGAGACCGGATTCGAGCGCGGATAACGCTTCGCCGAGAACTCGACGAGGTCCGCCACGAGCCGCAGGGACGGCTCGACGGGGTAGATCCACGTGCCCCGCGCGACGAATTCCTTGAGGATGTCGTTCTGGGGTGTCGTGACGACCCGGTCGGCCGCCGCGCCCTGCTTCTCGGCGACGACGTAGTACATGGCCGTGATCGGCGCCGCCATCCCGTTGATCGTGAGGGAGACGCTGACGCGGTCGAGCGGAATGCCAGCGAACGCGTCCTCCATGTCGGCCAGCGTGTCGATCGCCATCCCGACCCGACCCACCTCGCCCTCGGCGCGCGGGTCGTCGGAGTCGAGACCCAACTGAGTGGGCAGGTCGAAGGCGACGTTCAGGGCGTCCTGTCCGTGCGCCATCAAGTACTTGAATCGGCCATTCGTCTCCGTCGGTGTGCCGAAGCCGACGTACTGGCGCATCGTCCAGAGGCGCTCGCGGTACATCGTCGAGTGGATGCCCCGCGTGAACGGGTACTCGCCGGGGCGGCCGATGTCGCGCCCGACGTCGACGTCGGCCAGGTCCTCGGGCCCGTAGAGGGGCTTGATCGGAAAGCCCGCGTGCGTTCGTAGCTCCTTCATGTCTCCCTCGCCTCCTTCGTGAACGCGGCGACGATGTCCGGCAGCGGTGTGCCCATCGGGAACACGCGCGCGACGCCGAGCTTCCGGAGCTCCTCCACGTCGCGCGGCGGGATGATGCCGCCCACGACGACCCTGACCTCCCCGGCGCCGTGCGCCCGCAGCCCCTCGAGCACGCGGCGCGAGAGGAGCACGTGGGCGCCCGACAGCACCGAGAGCCCGACCACGTCTACGTCCTCCTGGATCGCCGCCCGCACGATCTCGTCCGGCGTCCGCTTGAGCCCCGAGTAGACGACCTCGACCCCCGCGTCGCGGAGCGCCTGCGCCACGACCTTCGCGCCGCGGTCGTGGCCGTCGAGCCCCGGCTTGGCGATCAGGACCTTCACTGTACCGAGGTCCGCGAGGCCGGCGCCATCGGTGGGTGGCCTGAGACCAGGCGCGACCCGGCTCCGGTCCCCATGTCGTGTCTCATTCCAACAGGGTCCGCGAGGCCGGCGCCATCGGTGGGTGGCCGTCGGACTGACCGCCCTTCGAGCGCGGGCTTCGCCCGCGCAACCGATCCTGGGGGAGGCTCGGAGGGGGCCGTCGAGGCCCCCTCCGATGAGGTGGGTGGCCTGAGACCAGGCGCGACCCGGCTCCGGTCGTCCCGGCGCTATTCATTCGGGAGCTCGAGGATGCGGCCCCGCACGCGCCCATCCTCGACGGTGAGTCGTCCCACTGCCACGGGAAGCTTGAAGCGGCGGGGGCCGGCGCTTCCCGGATTGAAAAACAGCACGCCGTCCCGCTCCTCCTGCTGCGGCTGGTGACTGTGACCGGAAATGACCGCGCCGAACCCCGCCGTGCGCGGGTCAAGACCCAACTCCGTCACGTCGTGCAGCACGTACAGGAGCACGCCCCCGATCTCGAGAACCTGAGTGGACGGAAGCTTCTCGGCCCACGCGCCGCGATCGTTGTTGCCACGAACGGCCGTCACCGGCGCGATCGCGCCGAGCCGCTCCAGCACGTCCGGCGTGCCGATGTCCCCGGCGTGGACGATCGCATCGACGCCCCGGAGCGCTACGACCGCCTCCGGTCTCAGTCGCCCGTGAGTGTCGGAGATGACGCCCACCGATCTCGCGCGCGAGCCGGTCATGCCGGGGTGAACGCCGGCAGCCATCGGGCGTTGCCCTGGGGGTCGTCGGCGACGCGAAGCGGCGCCAGCCGGACGCGCTGGCCGATCCTGAGCGCCGCCGGGTCGGCGTCGACGAGGGCCGTGAAGACCCGATGGACGTCGACCTTCACGATCGCAAAGACGCGCGGCCCGTCGAAGCCCGCGGGAAGCCCCGCCTCCTGCAGCGTGAAGGCGTGGAGCGTTCCCTCGCCCGGGAGGTCCACCCATTCGAACCGGTCCGACGCGCACTCGCCGCAGAAGCCGCGGGGTGGCCACGCCGTCGTGCGGCAGTCGCGGCAGCGGGTGGTCATGAGCCGCCCCGACGCCAGGCGCGTGTAGAACTCGTGAAGCTTCGTGTGGTCCGCCGACTCCAGCGGGAAGGGGTCGACCGCGCGGAAATAGGTCACGCGCCGACCACCGGCCACTTCGACTCGATGGGGAGTCCCGCGCGCGCGATCTGCCGCCGGGCGAGCTCTTCCACACGTGCGTAGAGCGCCTGCTCGTCGAGCGTCGTGAGCCGCCCCTCGTCGAGGACGATCCGCCCGTCGATCAGCACGGTCCGCACACTCGCGCCCGTCGCCGCGTAGACGAGGTTGTTCAACGGATTGAGGAGCGGGCGCCACTCGGGAGTGTCCAGGTCGTAGAGCACCAGGTCGGCGCGCTTGCCCCGCTCGATCGAGCCGATCTCGCGCTCGAGCAAGAGCGCCGCGGCGCCGTGGAGCGTCGCCATCTCGAGGACGCGCTCGGGGCCCATCACGCCCACGTCGAGGCGCGCGTCCTTGGAGATCGTGGCGGTGAGGTACATGAGCCGCAGCATGTCGAAGTGGTTCGAGCCGTTCCCGCTGTCGCCCCCGAGCGAGACCGAGACGCCGGCGTCGAGCATCTCGGGGAACCGGCCGTGGGCGACGAGCCCCTTCGTGTGCTTGAGCGCCGCCGACGGGCAGTGAGAGACCTTCACGCCACGCTTCGCGAGCAGACGTATGTCCGCGTCGTCGACATAGACCATGTGAGCGAGCTTCGTGTTCGGCCCGAGGACGCCGAGCGCGTCCAGGTCGTCGAGCGGGATCCGATCCGCGGTCTTTCGCGACGGATGGGCGGCGAAGTGCATCATCCCCCACCCCACGCCGTAGCGGTCGGCGAGAGCCTTCGCAGCCCGCATCAGCTCCGCGGAGCACGTCCCGAAGCCGAGCAGGAGGGGCCACGCACCGATCCGCCCCTTCGCCCGGCCGTGGACCGCGGCGAGCATCTCCTCGTTCGCGCGGAGCGCGTCGGCCGTGGTCTGGCGCATCCGTCCGGATCCGCCCGCGAGGTCCCACGACCAGCGCCCGAGGATCGCGCGCATCCCGATCGCCTCGACCGCGTCGGCGACCGCCGCGACGTCGAAGAGCGTGCCCGCCTCACAGAAGGTCGTCGTCCCCGTGCGGATCATCTCGACGCACGCGAGCTGCGCGGAGACCTGCTCCTCCTCCGGGGTCATGACCGCGTAGAGCGGGATGAGCCAGTCGGGGAGGTAGCGGTCCACCGGGATGTCGTCGAGGAGGAGGCCGCGATTCAAGTGCTCCGAGAGGTGGACGTGCGTGTCGACGAAGCCGGGGAGCACGAGGCGTCGGCGACCGTCGATCACCCGGTCGGGCGCACGCGGCGGCCGCACGTCGACGGCGGGGCCCACGTCCACGATGTCCCGGCCGTCCACGAGCACGGCGCCGTCGCGCAGGATGCGCCGCTCGCGGTCCACGGTGACGACGGTCGCGTGCTCGATGAGGATCACTGGTACGCAGCGTCCTCTCGCACCCGCCTGAGCTGCCGGAGCAGCGCACGGACCTTGGCGGTCTCGAACGTCTCGCGCCGGTCGCCGGCGTAGTCGAAGAACCCGCGCCCCGTCTTCGGGCCGAGCTCTCGCCTCGCGATCTTCTCCTCGACCAGGCGCGCCGGCTTGAAGCGGTCGTCACCGAGCGCGTCGGCGAGGAAGCGGCTCGCACGGTGGAGGATGTCCACGCCGCCCCAGTCGATGAACTCGAAGATCCCGACCTGCGCGTAACGGAAGCCCATCCCCGCCCTGAACGCCCGGTCCACGTCCTCGGGCGACGCGACGCCCTCCTCGACGAGGCGGACCGCCTCGTTCATGAGCAACGCCTGTAGCCGCGGTCCGATGAACCCCGGCGAGTCGGCGCACCGCACGGGGACCTTCCCGAGCGCCTCGAGGACCTCGATGGCGCGGTCGACGACGGCGGCCGCGGTCGCCTGGCCGGCGACGACCTCCACGAGCGGGACGATGTGGGCGGGGTTGAGCCAGTGCGCGACGAGGAAGCGCTCCGGACGCTCTACCGCGTCGGCGAGGTGCCTGGGCGCGATCGTCGAGCTCGTCGAGGCGATGATCGCCCCGGCGCCGACGCGGGTCGAGAGGCGCCCCAGCACCTCGCGCTTGAGGTCGAGCAGCTCCGGCAGCGCCTCCTGCACGAAAGCGCACGCGTCGAGGCCGTCGAGCCCCGTGCGGTCCTCGATCCGGTCGAGCGCCGACGCGACGTCGCCGCCCGCGATCACACCCTCCTCGGTCATGAGCCGGAGGTCGCGGGTGATCTCGCGCCGCGCGTCGGCGAAGACGGCGCGCCGCTCCTCGGGCGTGCGGGCCTTGACGTCGACGAGGAGGACACGGCGCCCGCCCAAGGCGAAGGCGAGCGCGATCTGGCGCCCGATCCTCCCGGGGCCGAGAACCGCGACTGTATTCATAGACTCGCCTCGCCGGCGGCTG
>WNFT01000092.1_pt1 | contig 57105 bp, 43 predicted proteins | sample 5400191 | NCBI WGS metagenome assembly WNFT01 (sample SAMN13153359, study PRJNA577476) | soil metagenome | isolation source: 80 cm saprolite under Madrone tree | place: USA:California | collected 2016-06-14 | reverse complement strand
CAATCCTATGGAAAATCTAAAACGAACTAACACCTGCGGCGAGATGACCGCTAAGAATGAAGGACAGGATGTTTTGTTGATGGGCTGGGTGGACCGCTGGCGCGACCATGGCCAGCTCATCTTCATCGACCTGCGCGATCGGGATGGCGTCACTCAGATCGTCTTCAATGCCGAAAACAAACCGGATGTTCACCGGGCCGCGAAGTCATTGCGCTCGGAGTTTGTTCTCGCAGTACACGGAAAGGTTCGTGTCCGAGGCCAGGGTCTGTCGAATCCGAACCTGAAGACGGGTGAAATCGAAGTCGTGGTGGACGAACTGTGGGTCTTGAGTGACGCGAAGACAACGCCCTTCCCGATTGAGGACGACACCACCACTGCCGAAGATCTTCGGCTGAAGTACCGGTATCTGGATCTGCGGCGCCCAAAGATGCAGGAAACGTTCCGGATGCGCCATCGCATCACGATGAAGATCCGCGAATACATGGACCGCCATGGATTTTGGGAAGTCGAAACCCCTATTCTGACCAAGTCCACGCCCGAAGGCGCGCGGGATTATCTGGTTCCAAGCAGGCTTTCTCACGGCAGCTTCTACGCCCTGCCGCAATCGCCCCAGCTCTTCAAGCAGATCCTGATGATTTCGGGTTTCGAGAAGTATTTCCAGATCGTCAAGTGCTTCCGCGATGAAGATCTGCGCGCGGACCGTCAGCCCGAGTTCACGCAGCTCGACATCGAGATGTCTTTTCCGTCGCGCGAGGCTCTGTTCACGTTGATCGAAGGGTTGATGGTGGAGGTGTTCGCTCTCAATGGAATTGCCATTCCGACGCCCCTGCCTCGAATGAGCTTTGAGGAAGCCATGGATCGGTATGGGAGCGACAAACCCGATACTCGATTCGAGATCTACCTTCAGGATTTCACCGACATTTTCAAGGCCGCCGACGCGAGCGCGCTCCGGGAGATGGTTGAAGCAGGACAGACGGTGCGTGGCCTGGTTGCGCCGAAAGTGTCGTACTCGCGCAAAGCACTCGACGACATCGATACGTTCGTCAAACAGCTTGGCGCCAAAGGTGTAGCCTGGATCAAGGTTGGAGAGGATGGCATTACGTCATCGCCGCTGGTCAAGAATACCGGCAGTGGGGCCATCGAGGCCGTGATTCAACAGTCCGGCGCGCAAAAAGGCGACACGGTTTTTCTGATGGCCGGAAACAAGGAGCCCGTCCTGAACTGGCTCGGGGCTCTTCGGCTCGAATTGGCGCGCAAGGAGAATTGGATCCCGGAGGGCAAATGGAAAATGCTCTGGGTCGTCGATTTTCCGTTGCTGGAATTCGACCCGAACGAGAACCGATGGGTTTCGCGGCACCACCCGTTTACCTCTCCTGCCGATGAAGACCTGCCGATACTGGAAACGGAACAGGAACGCGTCCGTGCCAAGGCTTATGACCTGGTCCTGAATGGACTGGAACTCGGCGGCGGCTCCATCCGAATCCATCGCAGCGATCTGCAGGCCCGCATCTTCAAGGTCCTCGGATTTAGCGAAGAGGATGCGCGGGAAAAGTTCGGCTTTTTCCTCGAAGCCCTCGAATACGGGACACCTCCGCATGGCGGCATCGCGCTGGGCCTGGATCGTCTGGTAATGTTGCTCACCGGCCAGTCTTCGCTTCGCGACGTAATCGCTTTCCCGAAGACCGCGCGGGCCGTGGATCTCATGAGCGGCTCGCCTTCGCCGGTAGCGGACCGCCAACTCCGGGAAATCGGTATACAAGTGAGAAAGAGTTGATAAGTGAGACAAGTAAGTCAAGCCGCAAATTACGCGAATGACGCCAATGGGGAAAAATTAGCCGCCGATTTCACGGAAATCGGCGGCTAAATTTTTCCCCATTGGCGTCATTCGCGTAATTTGCGGCTAAATCCCTTTATGAAGATTCGAGTGCTTCCTGACGATATCGCCAACCGCATCGCTGCCGGCGAAGTCGTCGAGCGGCCGGCGTCAGTCGTGAAGGAGTTGCTGGAAAATTCTCTCGATGCGGGCGCCGCCAGGATTGCCATCGACGTCGAAGAGGGCGGCCGGCGGCTGGTTCGCGTGACCGACGATGGCGAAGGGATGTTACCTGAAGACGCCCTGGCTTGTTTCGGGCGGCACGCCACCAGCAAGCTTTACGAGCCCGACGATCTCTTCTCGATAAAGACACTGGGTTTCCGCGGTGAGGCCCTTCCTTCGATCGCATCCGTTTCGCGGCTCACGCTCGAGACTCAAACCGATGGCTCAATCGGCACCACCATTGAAATCGCCGGCGGAAAACTTCTGTCGCAACGCGAACAGGCCTTTCCGCGCGGGACGCAGATCAGGGTCGAAGATCTTTTCTTCAATGTTCCGGCCCGCCGCAAGTTCCTGCGCTCGGAGTCGTATGAGCTGAGCCAGATTACGACCTACTGCACGCACTACGCCCTGGCGTTTCCAGAAATTCATTTTCTGCTGAAGAGCGCGAATTTCGAAATTCTGGCAGCGCCCGCAACCAGCGGTTTTCGGGATCGAATCTTCCAGGTCTTCGGCAAAGATCTGCTGGATCAGATGGTGGAATATAAAAAGGACTATGGGCGTTCGGGCGTGAAGATCCACCTGTTCACATCGCGGCCGCACATTCAGAAGTACAACCGGAATTCGATGTTCTTTTTCATCAACCGGAGGCTGGTGCGTGACAGGATCATTCTCCACGCGATCAGCGATGCGTATCGAAACATCCTGCCCTCGGGAACGTTTCCCGTCGTGATCCTGTTCGTGACGATTCCGTACGAAGATGTCGACGTGAATGTCCATCCGGCAAAGACCGAAGTCCGGTTCAAGCATCAGTCTTTCGTTCACGACGCGATTCGCGATTCAATCCTTTCGGGATTGACCCGGGATAAGACTATTGTCCCGATGGAGAGCGACGCCGGCATAATGTCACCGTTTTCGGTTCCCGTGCCGCAGCCGCGAATCCCGGATTCCTGGTCGGTCGATGATCCGATCGCGCGGGCTCCGTTCGAACTTCAACCGGGGATGCGCATGCCGGGCTCGGGCGAAGAAGTGCCGCTGGCTTTGAATTTCAAAGCGGGAGAATCGATCGAGACGTGCGGGGAACAGGCGGCTGAAGAAGCGCCGACGTATCCCGAGTTCGAGCGCGTCATGAGTGAAGTTCGCCCGCTCGGCCAGCTGCGCGACAGCTTCATCATTGCGACAGATTTGTCGGGCCTCATCGTGATAGATCAGCACGTCGCGCACGAGCGTGTTTTATTCGAAGCATACCTGCGACAAAAGCTTGCAGGAAAGCTCGATATCCAGCGATTATTAATGCCCATCGTGGTTCAGTTGCCGCCGCGGCAGCTTGTGATCCTCGACAGTATTATTCCGGAGCTGGCGCAGAACGGTTTCGAAGTCGAGCCATTCGGCCCGAAGACCATCGCGATCAAGACGGCTCCCGCCGTATTGAAGGCGGCGGCCGTCGAGAAGCTGCTGGTCGAGTTGCTGGACGGGCTCGAGCGCGAAACACAGGTCATGAACATCGATGCGTTGAAGAAGAAAATTGCTGCGACTGTTTCATGTCACGCCGCAATCAAGATCAACACACCGCTTGATGAAACGAAAATGCGATGGCTGCTCGGAGAGCTCATGAAGACGGATGTGCCAACGGTCTGTCCTCACGGCCGCCCGATCATCCTTCGGTACGATCTGCGAGAAATACTGAAGGCTTTTAAGAGAGCTTAGTGGTTGACAGAACCACGCGCACACTCTAACTTTCTAAAGCGGTTCTGTTGCGTGCTCTTATTGGGCGGAAAAATTCGGGACAACTTCACGGAAGACGACAAGAACTTTAAAGGAGGAATTTGATGGCAAAGATGACCCAGACCCAGACCGTCGCGGAAATGTCGACGAGAACGGGCCTCAGCAAGAAACAGGTCAAGGACTTTATGGCGTCTCTCATCGATCTTGCGTATCGCGAAGCCAAGAAAGGTGAGTTCGCTGTGCCAGGCCTTGGAAAACTCGTAAAGCAGAAGAGAAAGGCCCGCATGGGACGCAATCCCGCGACGGGTGAGGAAATCAAGATTCCCGCAAAGACGGTCCTGAAATTCCGCGTGGCGAAGGCCGCAAAGGACTCCGTTCTAGGGGCGAAAAAATAACGAAGCCGCGGATTGCGTAATGATGCGGATTGGATCCGTGTCATCCGTAATCCGCGGCCTAAATTCTCTCTGCCGGAATCAACCCGCCCAAGGCCCAACCAATCGCACCAAGGATCGCCCCGACGACGCAATTCGCCACAAAAGTGATTGTGCGCGAAATCATCGCTGCACCGAGCCCGATGGGTCCAGGGCTGCCGTTGATCGCAACGGGATCGTTGAAGTAGGTGTGGATTCCAGCAAGATAGGAAATCGCGGTCATGGACCAGATCAGCGCCTGCGACACAAAGACAATCATTACGGCGACCAAAATCGATCCGCCAATGCCGTATCCGCGATAGCGCCGGCCGACCGCCGGCCATAAGAGCGCCAGATGCACTTGAAGGATCACCATTGAGAACAGGCGATTCCCGATATCGTAGGACGCTCCGGCCGCTCCCAGCGCCAGTCTGCCGATGAAGAAGAACACCACAAGCAAGAGGGGAAGGCGGATAAAGCCGAGTTTCTCTCGCATTGGGGGTGACTGTACGTTATTCGTCGAAGCGGGTCAAGGACAGGTCAAGAGGCAGAACCGGTGACCCGTAGGTCGTCAGATGACACAATGCGTAGGCCATCATCTACCAGTTTGTAGGCAGACTACGCAGGCCTCTTGGTCTTCTTGGTAGACTCCCAGTTCACGAAGTCCCGTCCGAGAATGAAGAATTTCCGCCCGATCTGGACTATCGGAATGCGATCTTCTTCAATGATTCTGCGGAAATGGCGAATGGAAAATCCGGCCAACTCAGCGGCGGTCGGGATGTCCAGGAACATCTTCGTTCGGGGTTGAGTAGCTGTCATGGTTTCGGTATACATCGTGGGGTTCTCCTCTATACAGACTCTTAAGTGCACTTGACTTGCCAATGTCCCGACACCTGTCCCGCCCCCATACTTTTTCTGACAGCTTTGCTCAATCCAGTTCTCGAGCCCGCCGATTCGCGAATCAAATGTTTGAGATGGCTCAAGTTGTGGGTTAAATCGCGTCTGTGGAATGGCACTGGAGCACCTATTGTCTGGGAGAAATTGTCCGTCCTATTCCTACCAGAGCGTTCGTTTCTGTCATTTTTTCGACTAGCGGCCTCGGACGGATGTCAAGAAACTGACGGGAAAGTGGTTCTGGTCTACACCATTTATCACCGGAGTATCCTTATGGGATGGAGTGCCTGTGAAGAGTCTCATTCAACGAATGCCGAAGGCGGAACTGCACCTCCACATCGAAGGGACGCTCGAGCCGGAGTTGATGTTTGAGTTTGCATCGAGAAACCGCGTCGCTCTTACGTACAAATCTCCGCAAGAGGTGAGAAAGGCTTACGAGTTCTCGGACCTTCAGTCCTTCCTCGACATCTATTACGAAGGCACCCGCGTCATGATCCGCGACCGCGACTTCCATGACCTCGCCCATGCTTATTTGAAAAAAGCCCATGAACAGAACGTCCGGCACGCCGAGGTTTTCTTTGATCCGCAGGCGCACACCGAACGGGGTGTGCCCATGCAGGCCATAATCGAAGGCCTGCATCACGCATTTCTTGAGGGTGAGCGGGAATTCGGGATTTCCTCGGCGCTGATTTTGTGTTTTCTACGCCATCTGAGCGCTGCAGCAGCCATGCAGACCCTCGAGGCTGCGCTTCCGTACCGCGAATATTTCTCAGGCGTGGGTCTCGACTCGTCTGAACGAGGTCATCCGCCGGAAAAATTCACAGCGGTCTTTGCCCGGGCCCGCCAGGAAGGCTTGTTTGTCGTTGCTCACGCCGGCGAGGAAGGTCCGCCGGACTATGTATGGCAGGCCCTGGATGCGCTTCAGGCCTCCCGGATTGATCACGGCGTCCGGTGCATGGAGGATCCTGCTCTCGTCGCGCGTCTCCGATCCGAGCGCGTGCCTCTTACGGTTTGTCCGCTTTCCAATGTCAAACTGCGGGTCTTCGATAGGATCGAAGACCACAACCTGAAACAGCTTCTCGACGCCGGCCTTTGCGTGACGATCAACTCGGACGATCCTGCCTATTTCGGCGGCTACATCAACGAAAACTTCCTCGCCATTCACAACGCCTTCGATCTAACCAAAGACGAGCTCCACACCCTGGCGCGCAATTCCTTTGAGGCCGCATTCCTTCCGGAAGAACGGAAACGGCTTATACTCCAGGAATTGGATGAACTTTAAAGGTAGGCGCCGGCTTTAGCCGGTCGCGCGCGCCGGCTAAAGCCGGCGCCTACATGATCAAGACCTTTTGAGGTGAGGCGAGCGCAGGGCTCATGGACACGGCCGGTTTCGTTTCACCGTAAGCGGCCTTCATCCATTCCAGCGTGTATCGAACGCCATCTTCAAGTGCCACTGCGGGCCGGTGATCCAGGTCGCGAATCGCTTTGGTGATGTCCGTTTTCTTGTCTTTCGTGGTGAACGGTTCCGTTTCTTTGTAGATGACGAAGCCGTCGGACTTGCCGAGCAAATTCAGGACCAGATCCGACACGTACTTGATGTCGTGGTGCTCACGGCCGGCGATGTTGTACGCTTCGCCGGGATGAAAATTCGAGACGATGTTGGCCAATGTGCGGACCGCATCCGTCAAATAAGTAAACGTTCGCCGGTGGTTGAGGTAGACCTCATAGGGTGCGCTTTGAAGCGCGGAATAGGCGAACATGCACACAACTCCAGCGAACGGTGAAAAGTGCTCGCCCGGCCCGTATGTGTTGAACAAACGCACGCGAACGTTCTCGGTATTGGCCATTCGTGAATGATTCATCACCTGGATTTCGGAGACCCACTTGGTGAGGGCGTAGTCGTTGAGCTGGCGAATCTCGTTGTTGTCCATCACGTCTTCAGACATCACGCCGTTCCAGTCGCCGTAGACCTCAGAGCTGCTGCAGAAGATCATGCGGAATCGATATATCTCCTGCAGGCGAAGCAGGTTCTTCGTTGCGAGGATGTTGGTGGTCCACAGGTCCTCGTAGAATTCCTCCCCATTGGACCGGCCGGACTCGTCGCCCAGGTGATAGACGTAATCGAATCGCTGGCTGGACAGCAACTGTTGGATCTGGCGGAATTTCGAAACGTCGCAGCGCACGTGGAAGCGGTCGTGATCGTGGAAAACGTCCGAAGACCAGACGCTGTGTCCGCGCTTGCGCAGTTCTTTGACCAAGGGCAGGCCGATCGGACCTAAACCTCCAGTCACGAGAATCCTCATTGGGGCTCCTTTATCAAGATGGTGGATCGCAGGTTTTGAATTACGGTTTCGGGGCTCGTGTAGATACCCCATTCCTCGATGTCTTTTTTTTCAGCAAGCAGAACGTCACGAAATCCGGTATTGAGATCGCTTGGCGGTGTCGGATCCATAAAGACACCCATCGGTGTCCCCGTTGTGGTTGCAATCCACGAGATGCCGGAATCCGGCCCCAGATAGAAGGCGCTCCAGCCGATCAACGCGGCCACGACCTGGAAGGATTTTCCAAAACAGGAAATCGTTCCGGGGACTGCGGGATCGGTCTTCTCGCCGAGGACCACTACCGGCATATCGATTTCTGTCGCCAGTTTAACGAGGTTCGAATGAGGCCAGTGCCTGCTCGTTGCCCCGACATGGGCAGCGGCTACGAACTCTCCTCGCTTCAAACCATGCTGTTCAAGAAACCCTTTAGCCTCGGACAGCGCTTCGGGCCCAGGCTCCAGCCATGTCCGATGCGTTTCAAGTTCGACCCCACATTTCAGCGCCATGAAGTCGATTCGATGCAGGCCGCTGGCTTCCCACTCTTCCCTGTTTGCGTCGCCCTCCGGACAGAACACATGGGTGAAACCTTCCGAGTGGATCCACTCCCACGGAATGATTCCTCGCATGTCGGTCTCTTTCACCGCATCGGCGAAACTCGCCCGCGCGAGCCCTGCATATTTTGGCGAGGTGAGCCAAACGGTTTCAGCTTCGAACTTTTCTCTCAAGGCTGAGACTACCGGGAACGCATTGATCACCTCGCCGAGATCGCCGAAGACGATAAACAGGACCCTGGTCGGCATTGGCGGTCCGATGATCTCAAAAACGTTTGGGCTGACCTCTCGATAAAGCGACGGTTGGTTCAGCGCTCTGCGGGCGTCGCTGTGGCCGGGGTTCAAGCGAATACACTCGACAAAATGCATGTCTGCTGTGGGAGCGTTTCCTAAAGCGGATTCAATGCAACCCAGGTGATACTCCGCCCCGCTCCAATACTCTTCGTCAGGCCGGTGGAGAACGAGCCGGAACAGCCGCCGCGCTTCGTCAAGCTCTCCCATTCCTTCCAGACGACATGCGTGGTTGTAAATGGCGAGCGTCGAGGAATCCCGCTTGCGCTGTTTTATTCCGCCAATGTCGCGCAATCCTTCAAACACGCCGTGGAGAAAGTAGTGACGGCAAACATGCGCAAATAGATCGGATGCTCCCGAAGGAAGAGTATCGGAGTCCGCCTGCTCGAGGAGAGCGATCTCTGAGACCGCAGCTTCCGCGTCTGCTGCGTGCTTTTCATTTCGGAGCAGGGCTTCCATGTCGTCCACTTGCGGCAGATATTCCGGAAACTTCGAATGCAGATATACAGCCGAGAGCCCGCACGTGAATTCCCGCTCCACGAAATCGCGAATTTGGATGATCTTGTTCTGAAAACCGACCGCGGATTCCAGGCGTCGGCTTTCGAGTCCGTGTTGCTTCAACCTCAACTCGAGCTCAACATCTTCCATGCCGCGCGTAAAATTCTCGTCATACCCCCCATAGTCGAGCACGAAAGGTCGAAAGAGCAGTGTGGGAGCGGGAAACTTCCCGGTTCCTTCCAGCCAGCGCATGGTCAATGTGAGCGGAAGGTCCGGGTCCCAGACCACGTGACCGGCAAGGGCGATCAAAGGATTGTCCAGGAGGTTGAACTCTTCCACCAATTGTTCAACCATATCCGGCGCAGCGTAAATGTCGTCGTCGATGACCAGCACGAGATCGTGCGCCGCAGCCCTGAGGCCCGTGTTCAGAGCGGCCGCCCGCCCGCGATGACGGTTGTGCCGAATAACTCGAGCGCTGTTCGAGGGGACGACTACTGGCTGGCTCGAGCCATCGTCAACGACAATGATCTCGGCTTCGTTGTGGTCGAGGGCAAGAACGCATTCAACGACGCTATTGTTGTGGTTGTAGCTGGGAATGACAATCGTCAGGTCCATGGATCTTCTTATCGGCCATAGATCCAATGAACTGCAGCGTTGATGTGCGGTTTTTGGTCGAAGGCTATGAAATCAGGAATTCCCGTGTTTTGAGTGGGTTAGCGGGGACGTCCTTACTTTGCGTCAGGAACTTCCAGAAACGCGATCTCTTCGACACACTTCACATATTCGGTCGTCGCCTGCGGGGCCTGCAGTTGGCCGCCAGTCAACCCCACCTCCAGGACTTCCAGCTTCGCCCGGCAGCCCTGAGCTCGGGTTACGTGCTCCTCGATGTGATGCGATTTGAGAAGCTGTGTTGCGACGGTGGCCACGATCGAAGATATTGAGGCAGCTCCACATAGGATTTGCCACGAGGGCGATCCCAGGCCAAATGTCTTCGTCAGCCACGCGGTGAATGACTGCCCGCCGACGGCAGGAAAAGCCGTTAGAGTGGCCGCAAGCGTACCCCCCAGAATCGTCATGTTGAGAAGCCGGCGCTTGCGAGGTAGCTCGGCTGATATAAACCGCTCGACTTGCAGGCGCTTTTGTCGAATTCGGCTCAGAAGATCTTCGTTGGCTTTGGCGGGCTTCATGCGAGTCAGTTTAACCACAAAAGGAGGGCAGAAGCCAAGCCCGACGCAAGAGGTGCGGCGAATTCGCAACGCCGTTGCAAAATTAGCAGCGCCGTTGCAAAAGATGTCGGTGTCTCGACGAAGGTTGCAATGGCGCCGCAAAATTAGCAACGACGCTGCGAAATTAGCAACAACGTTGCAAAATTAGCAACGGCGTTGCAAAAGATGTCGGTGTCTCGACAAAGTTTTCCATGACGTTGCAAAGTTCGCAGCGTTGTTGCAAAGTTCGCAGCGTCGTTGCAAAAGATGTCGGGCGCCGGGGGATTGAGAATTAAGCCTGTTTTTGAAGGGATTATATAATCTCAATCATGTCATCTGCTTTTGAGGCGATCTCTCTGACGAAAATCTTTCGTCGACGGTGGTCCAGGCGCGAGGTACGAGCGCTCCAAAACGTGTCTTTCGCTGTGGAGCCGGGATCGATCTTTGGCCTGCTGGGGCCGAATGGAGCGGGGAAGACGACGCTCGTCAAGATCGCTCTGACGATTGCCTATCCCGATCACGGCGAGGTCCGGCTCCTGGGTGAATCGGTTCGCAATCGATCCATTCTGAAACGGATCGGATATCTTCCCGAGAATCCGAGATTCCCATCCCACCTGACCGCCTGGCAGGTGTTGCGGCTTTACGGCAGCCTCAGTGGCGCAGACATCAGGACTGTGGAAAAGAACGCCACGAAGTGGCTTGCGCGGCTCGACCTCGACCAGTGGCGCGATACGCGCATCTCAACTTTTTCGAAGGGAATGAACGAGAGACTGGCATTTGCCCAGGCGCTCGTTCACGATCCGGAGTTCATTTTTCTCGACGAGCCTACGGACGGGTTGGATCCATTGGGCCGGATGGAAGTGCGAAGTATCTGCAGCGAGCTTGCAAGGGAAGGCAAGACGATTTTCATCAACTCACACATCCTGGCTGAGATCGAATTGATCTGTGACCGGATTGCGTTGATGAAATCCGGTGAGGTTATCGACCAGGGCACAGTCGCCGAGCTCACATCGGCTCGCGGGGGATATGAGGTTGTGGTACCGGCCGGCGACGGCCTCAGCGACTGGTTCCGCGAGAAGAATGTGAGTTTCACATTGCTGGACGGCCAGTTGCACGTTCAGGCGAAGGACCGCGCGTCGGCCAACTCGATCATCGACGCGTTGCGGCAAAAGAATATCGAAATCGAATCGGTTGCTGTTAAGCGGCGGACCCTGGAATCAGTCTTTATAGAAAGGGTATCCGGCGCGGGCTAAAGCCCGCGACTACATCTGGATCAACGTTCAGCGTGAATGTAGTCGCGGGCTTTAGCCCGCGTTCAATCCTGGACTTGATCTTCTTTGTGCTGTAAAGTTCTTGATATATGTTCAAACCGGGCGTCTTCATCGATACATTCCAGGAGTCTTTCCGGAACAAAATGTTCCTGTTCTTCTTCGTCGCGTCGTCTCTCGTGATCGGAACGATAGGCCTTGCGCTGAACATGGACATCGTTTCCGGAGTAATGCAGGGCGTGAACATTCTTGGCAATGAGCTGCAGTTCAATCGCAAGGTCACAGTGGCGCAGTTTATTACAAATATCCAGACGGGACTCGCCATGCTGATTGCGATCATCGGAATGTTCCTGGCCCTGATGGCAACATCGACCCTCTTCGCTCAGATGTTGCAAAAAGGCAGCATCGACCTGTTGCTGTGCCGTCCGGTTCCGCGGTGGCGAATATTGACGGCTCGATTCCTGGGCGGCGCAACGATCATGGCATTCAATGCCGCCTATTTGATTGTGGGCGTCTGGGTCGTCCTGGGAATGAAGTCGGGAGTCTGGACTCGCGGATTTCCGATTTCGTCGCTTCTCGTGATTTTCGCCTTCGTCGTATTGTTTTCTGTAGTGATGCTGGTTTCGGTGATCACGGAGAATGGCCCCGCAGGGCTCCTGGCGGCTTATACGCTTTTCCTGTTCAGTCCCGTTTTGGCCGCACACGAGCGGATCACGCCGGTTTTGTCCAGGGAACTCTACCGCGTGATTTTCCGTAGTTTGTACTGGATAGTGCCGAAGTCCGCGGAAACCATTGGCGCAATGCGCCGTCTGATAGCAGATCAGCCTCTGGATATTGGATGGGTCGTGGGTACGTCGTCCGCGTTTGCACTGTTGTGCTATGTCGTCACGATGGTTTACTTTACGAGAAAGGACTATTGATCATGAAATGGATAGTTGGCTTTTCCATAATTGCCGCGATCGTCGGAGTGGTTGCAACGACGACGATCCCGGCGGCGACGATTACACCGGACCATGCCATTCTCAAATTCTTTCCTGCAGAGACTCAGGGCGTTGCATTTATCGACGTGGCGGGCGTTCGAAACAGCCCGTTGGCGAAGGATGTCATGGACGGAAAATTGGCCCGGTTACCGAGGGGCGCCTCGGAATTCGAGGAAGCCACGGGTTTTTCCGTGCAGAAGGACCTGGACAGGGTGACCGTCGGCAGACTGGGCGAACGCGAGATGCTGGCAGTGATAGAAGGACAATTTGACCGGGTCAAGTTCGAGCAATTCGCCAGCAACAAGGGCGCACAGTCAGAAACCTACCGGGGCCGCGCGATCTACCGGCATGATCACGGCGCAGTTGCGTTTATCGACAATGTGCTCCTCGCCGGATCCTATGAGGCCGTAAAGAAGAGTATCGATCAGATTTCGTTGCCCGGGTCGGCAACTTTGCGGAGCGACCTTCTCGACTCGATCAAAACGATTGAAGCAGGCAATCAGGTCTGGGCCGTTGGTGACTTTTATCCCGAACAGCTTCCTCCTCAGGTCGCAGGTACGCCGATCGCGAACCTGATAAAGGAATTTCAGGGCGGAACGTATCAAATGAGGGTGGATCAAAACGTCCACGCGCGCGCGATCGGCAATTTCACGAGTGCGGAACACGCCAAATCGGCAGCGGACCTCGCTCGCGGGGCGCTGGCGCTCGGGAAACTGCAGGCCTCCAGGATGCCCGAGCAAGCGCTCCTTCAGGCGCTCGACGGGATACAGATCGCCAACTCGGGTTCGTCAGTGACTGTGAATGTCGATGAATCCGGTGATGTGTTGAAGAAGTTGCAGGACTTTCGCCCGACGATAGAAAGAGCGCAGTAAGAGAAACGCGGGCTAAAGCCCGCGACTACATTGGGAACCAGGTTGACGCCTGAATGTAGTCGCGGGCTTTAGCCCGCGTTTCTCTTTTACCCCTTCCCGCCGCCGCTCATCGAGGCCAGGAAATCGCCGTTGCTCTTGGACTTGCCCATCTTATCCAGCAGAAGTTCCATGGCTTCCACGGTGGACAGCGGATTCAGAACCTTCCTCAAAATCCAGATTCGGTTCAGTTCATCCCTGGGCACCAGCAACTCTTCCTTTCGTGTTCCGGAGCGATTGATATCGATTGCCGGGAACACGCGCTTGTCGACGAGTTTGCGGTCGAGGCCGATTTCCATGTTGCCCGTACCTTTGAACTCTTCGAAGATGACGTCATCCATGCGGCTTCCGGTATCGATCAGGGCAGTGGCGATGATGGTCAGGCTGCCGCCCTCCTCGATGTTGCGCGCGGCGCCGAAGAATCGTTTCGGGCGCTGAAGCGCGTTGGAATCCACACCGCCCGACAGCACCTTGCCCGACGGCGGCACAATCGTGTTGTACGCGCGCGCAAGGCGGGTGATGGAGTCGAGCAGGATGACAACGTCTCGCTTGTGTTCGACAAGACGCTTGGCCTTTTCGATTACCATTTCGGCAACCTGAACGTGACGTGATGCGGGCTCGTCGAACGTCGAACTGATGACTTCGCCGTTCACCGAACGCTGCATGTCCGTCACTTCTTCCGGACGCTCGTCGATCAGCAACACGATCATGACAACCTCGGGATGGTTCGCCGTGATCGAGTTCGCAATGGTCTGGAGCAGCATGGTCTTTCCTGTCCGTGGGGGTGCCACGATCAGGCCGCGCTGTCCCTTGCCGATCGGCGTCAGCAGGTCGAGCACTCGAGCGGAGAGATTGTCCTTTCCATTCGAGGTCTCGAGCTTCAGCCGTTCGTTGGGGTACAACGGCGTAAGGTTGTCGAAGAAGACCTTGTTGCGGGCCTCATCCGGGTGTTCGAAGTTGACGGCTTCGACCTTGATCAGGGCAAAGTAGCGTTCTCCATCCTTTGGAGGACGCACCTGGCCTGACACGGTATCGCCGGTGCGCAGGTCGAACTTCCGGATCTGCGACGGCGAAACGTAGATGTCGTCCGGACCCGGAAGGTAGTTGTAATCCGGGGCTCGGAGGAATCCAAAACCATCGGGAAGCGTTTCAAGAACGCCTTCACTGAAAATGAAGCCGCTCTTCTCGGTTTGCGCCTGCAGGATCTTGAAAATCAGTTCCTGCTTCCGCATGCCGGAAGCTCCCTGGATATTGAGGTCCTTTGCAACTTGCGTCAGCGCGGAAATATTCATTTCCTTGAGCTGGGCAATGTCCATGGTGGGCGCGCCTTCTGGACGATCTGGGGCAACGAATTTTTTTGAACTCATAGGTGGGTTTTTCTCACTGTGGGATGTGATCTATGGCAGTCCGAATCCTGTTCAGGATTTCATCCTTCCCGGAACCCGTCACTGCCGAAAATGGAATTATCTCCTTGGTTTTTAGTTTTTGGGCACCCTTGTGAAGCGCCTGATTCAGTTCAGAACGAGAAATTTTATCAGCCTTGGTCAGAACAACTGCGTTTGGAATCCGGTGATGATCGAGCCACTGTTTCATCAGCGTGTCTGATTCCGTGGGTTCTATCCTGCTGTCCACGAGCATCAGAACCAGTCTCAACTGTTCGCGATCGTGCAGATAGCCTTCGACCATGGGTCCCCAGCTTTCCCTTACTGTCTTGGCAACTTTCGCGTATCCGTAACCCGGCAGATCCACAAAGTACATGCGCTCGTCAACGAGGAAGAAGTTGATCGTCTGCGTTCGGCCAGGTGAAGCACTTGTGCGAGCCAGTCCACGAGAGTTGGTCAGAGTATTCAACAAACTGGATTTGCCAATATTCGATCGGCCACAAAAGGCGACCTCAGGTCGCTTGTCACGGGGAAAGTCATCCGGTTGCTTTGCGCTCTTGACAAATCGGGCGTTGCTGATTTTCACCTGAGGAAGTCGAGAGGCCGGAATCTGTGACCATCATAGCACTGTAGCGCCGCTATGTGAGCCCCGAAATTTTCCGGCGGTCTCCTGACCGCCGCTACAGTCTAGTGCATGATCGATTCCTGATGAAGATCTCCATCTTTTCCTACACCGGACTGAAAGGGAATCTCCTCCTGGCTCTCCTCCAATATCGGCGTCGGTTGGCTGGTTAATGCGACCTTCAAGACCTCGTCCATGCTTTCGACGAAATGCACCGTGAACTCATCCTTGATATTTGCCGGGATTTCGGTGAGATCCTTCTGATTATCCTTCGGAAGAATCACGGTCCGTATTCCCGCGCGATGAGCAGCCAACAATTTCTCTTTCACTCCTCCGATCGGCAGAACCTTTCCTCGGAGTGTGATTTCACCCGTCATCGCCACATCGCAACGCACTGGGATATGGGTCAAAGCGCTCACCAGCGATGTCGCCATCGTGATACCAGCGGACGGACCATCTTTTGGAATCGCGCCCTCGGGAACATGGATATGGAGATCTAACCGACGGTAGAAATCTTTGGGAATTCCAAACATTTGAGCCCTGGACCGCACATAGCTCATCGCGGCCTGGGCCGACTCCTGCATGACGTCACCGAGCTTGCCGGTCAGCGTCAACTTGCCCTTGCCTTCCATCAACGTTGCTTCGGTAGCAAGTATTTCGCCGCCCACCTCGGTCCATGCAAGACCGGTTACGAATCCAACTTCATTTTGTGATTCGTGACGACTCGAACGGTACTTCGGAATGCCAATGTAGTCAACAATATTTTGTTCATCAAGCCGGACCGCGAGTTGCGGGCCGTCCTTCACCACAGCGCGCGTGACTTTTCTGCAAATCGATGAAATCTCTCGCTCGAGATTGCGCACTCCGGCTTCGCGGGTGTAGCTGCGAATCACGCTCTGGACGCCCTCGTCAGTGAACGAAAGCTGCTCGGCTTTCAGGCCATTGGCTTCCATTTGTTTCGGGATCAGGAAGCGGCGGGCAATTTCGGTCTTTTCGTATTCCGTGTAACCGGGCAGGCGCAATACTTCCATGCGGTCCTGCAGGGGCTGCGGAATGGTGTGAAGGACGTTGGCTGTTGCGATGAACATCACCTGCGACAGGTCGAATTCCACATCCAGGTAGTGATCCTGGAACGTTGCATTCTGCTCCGGATCGAGTACTTCGAGAAGCGCGGCCGACGGATCGCCGCGGAAGTCCATGCTCATCTTGTCCACTTCATCGAGAAGGAATATCGGGTTCAGTGTGCCGGCCTTCTTGATCATCTGGATGATCTGGCCCGGCAGGGCACCGATGTAAGTCCGGCGGTGGCCGCGGATTTCGGCCTCATCGCGCACGCCGCCGAGGGCGAGGCGAACGAACTTCCGTCCCGTTGCGCGCGCGATCGACATGCCCAGCGAAGTCTTTCCAACGCCCGGCGGTCCAACGAAGCAGAGAATCGATCCTTTGGGTTTCTTGACGAGCTGGCGAACAGCCAGGAATTCCAGGATGCGTTCCTTGACCTTCTCGAGACCGTAATGATCTTCGTGCAGTATCCGCTCGGCCGCTTCGATGTCGCGAATCTCTCGCGACTTCTTTTTCCACGGCACAGCCAGGAGCCAGTCCAGGTAATTCCGCGAAACGGTGGATTCAGCCGACATGGGCGGCATCATCTCGAGCCGTTTCATTTCCTGCATCGCCTTCTCATAGGCATCCTTGGGCATGCCGGCGGTTTCGATCTTACGGCGAAGTTCGTCTATTTCGGATTTCTCGTCCTTCTTGCCGAGCTCGCGCTGGATCGCCTTGATCTTCTCGTTGAGGTAGTACTCTTTCTGCGCGCGCTCCATCTGGCGCTTCACGCGATTCTGCACCGAGCGGTCCACGTGGAGTTTCTCGATCTCAATATCAAGAATGTCCGCCAGGCGCTTGCAGCGCTCAACGGGATTGAAGATCTCGATCAACTCCTGCTTTTCTTCGATCGAGAGGACCATGTGGGCGCAGATCGTGTCCGCCAGCCGGCCGATGTCGTCCACCTTGACTGCGGCGAGCACCTGGTCGGCGTTGAGGTTCTGGCTGAGCTTGACGTACTGCTCGAACTGCTGGTTCAGACGCGCTGCGAGAGTGTCATATCCCGTGAAGCCTTGATTGCGGAAGGGCGACAGCCGGAGATTGGCTTTCCAGAATCCGTCCTCTTCGTTGAGCTGAAGGATACGCGCCCGCTCGATCCCTTCGACGAGAACCTTCGTATTTCCATCGGGCAGCTTGAGGGATTGAACGATGTTGGAAATCGTTCCAACCTGGTAGATCTCGTTCGGCCTGGGGTTGTCGACAGTGGCGTCATGCTGAGTCGAAAGGAAGATCCGCTTGTCCCCCCGAAGGGCCGATTCCAGCGCCTGGACGGAGGATTCGCGGCCGATCACGAAGGGGACCATCATGAACGGGAAGATCACGACGTCCCGGATCGGGACCATCGGAAGCTTCGTCTGTTCGTATTTCTCCTTCGTGGACATATATTTAGCGGCCCTCCAGGCCTTCCCGTCTAACCAGCTTTCTCAAATGGAAGCTGTATTTCCTTCTTTTCGACCATCTCTTTCGTGATGGTTAGCTCCCGGTGATCTTTTTGTTGCGGGAGCTGGTACATCAAATCCAGCATCAGTTCTTCAAGGATGATGCGGAGGCCGCGGGCGCCGACGTTCCTTTTAATTGCGTCGAACGCAACGGCTTCCAGAGCGTCATCCGAAAACTTCAGTTTCACATTCTCGTATTCAAACAGACGCTGGTACTGTTTGACGAGCGCGTTCTTTGGCCGTGTCAGAATCTCGACCAACGCTTTCTGATCCAGGTCGTGGAGCGTCGCCACAACGGGCACGCGGCCGACGAATTCCGGGATCATTCCAAACTTGATCAGGTCCTCGGGCTCGAGCTGCTCGAGCAGTAACGACCGGGGATTCTCAGACTTGACTTTGACGTCGCCCTGGAACCCCATCGTGCTGCGAACCGCCAGTCTACGCTCAATAAGCTTGTCGAGGCCAACGAAAGCACCACCGCATACAAACAGGATGTTCGTCGTATCGACTTGCGTAAACTCCTGATGGGGATGTTTTCGGCCACCCTGGGGAGGAACATTAGCGACGGTTCCCTCCAACATCTTCAGGAGGGCTTGCTGAACACCCTCGCCCGAAACGTCGCGTGTAATCGACGGGTTTTCGTCTTTCCTGCCGATCTTATCGATCTCATCTATATATATGATGCCTGTCTGTGCCCGCTCGACGTCGCCGCCCGCGTTCTGGATGAGACGCAGAATAATGTTTTCAACATCTTCACCAACGTAACCGGCTTCGGTTAGCGTGGTGGCATCAACAATCGCGAACGGTACGCTCAAAAGCCGCGCCAGAGTCTGCGCGAGGAGCGTTTTACCCGTTCCTGTCGGTCCAATGAGCAGAATGTTCGATTTTTGAAGTTCGATATCGGACTTCTTGCGTGACAGCTCGATGCGCTTGTAGTGGTTGTAGACCGCGACCGCAAGCTTCTTCTTCGACTTATCTTGCCCAATTACATACTGATCGAGAAACCCCTTGATCTCGGGTGGCTTCGGAAGATGTACGTTTCGGGGAGAAGGCTCGTAGTTCTGGTCCTCATCGATGATGTCCTGGCAAACACCAACGCATTCATCACAAATGAAAACCGTGGGACCGGCGATCAGTTTACGAACGTCATTCTGGCTTTTATTACAGAACGAACATCGCAGGACGTCGTCACTGTTCTTCTTCAATTCAGTTCCTCTCCTATTTCCGTCGCAATGGGCTGAAACCCACGTCTGATCAAGGTTTTAGCCGCGCTTGGAAATAACTTCGTCGATAATACCATACTCTTTTGACTGGTCCGCCGTCATGATGTAGTCCCGTTCGACGTCCTTTTCGATCCGTTCCAGGTTTTGCCCAGTATGGTGGGCGAGAATTTTGTTCAAAATCATCCGGATTCTCAGGATTTCTTTGGCGTGGATGTCGATGTCGGTGGCCTGCCCCTGCAAACCGCCCAACCACGGCTGGTGAATGAGAATGCGGGAGTGGGGTAGCGAGAAACGCTTTTTCGGTGTACCCGCGGCCAGCAGGACCGCCGCCATGCTGGCCGCCTGGCCAACGCAGATGGTCGTCACATCGTTGCGGATGAACTGAATCGTATCGTACACCGCCAAGCCTGCCGTTATCGAGCCTCCCGGGCTGTTGATGTAAAGCGAAATGTCGCGCTCCGGATCTTCCGCCTCCAGGAAAAGCAATTGCGCGGTCACCACGTTCGCGACATTGTCATCAATAGCCGTCCCTATGAAGATGATGCTGTCACGCAGCAGCCGGGAGTAAATGTCATAGGCGCGCTCGCCACGATTCGTCTGCTCGACAACCATTGGAATGAGAGTCATGCGTTCCTCATTGTTCATGGGGATATCCTATTTACAATTCTTAAGCCAGCGCATGGGCGGGTCAATGGGTAAGTGTACGTGCCGGATTTTCGCCGGTCCGACCGGCTGAAGCGCCGGCGCCTACCCAACATTCTGAACACGTGCTCGTTCCTGCAGAAAATCCAAAGTCTTTTTGTTGCGGATCTGTGTCTTAAGCCTATCGAGCCCGTCGTCACGCGTCAATACCTCTCTGACCTTTTCCAGGGGCCGTTTTGTCTCCGCCGCGATCTTTTCTATTTCTGCGTCGATTTCCTCATTCGTTACATCAATGTTTTCTTTCTCGGAGACGTGTTCGAGAATCAAAGAGCCTTTCACGTCGCGTACCGCCTGCTGCTGCTGGTCCTCACGGATTCTGCCCCAGTCCACGTCCAGACGCTGGGGGTTAATGCCCTGGCGAGCGAGGTCTCGCACCAGCCGCTGGACCCGGATCTGCAGCTGGCGCTCGACCAGTGATTCCGGAAGCTCGAACTCATTGTTGTCTTCGAGCCACTCGAGTAGCTTCTCGCGCATTTGTTCCTGCGCGTGCTCCAACTTGTGCTTCCCCAGATCCTCGCGAATCTTTGCCTTCAGGTCGTCGAGGGTCTTGTAATCGCCGAATCGCTGGGCAAATTCGTCATCGATGTCGGGAAGTTCCTTCTGCTTGATCGCTTCGACCTTCACTTTGTACTCAACCGTTTTTCCGGCGAGCCGCTTCTCGGGGTAATCCGGCCGGTAGGAAACACCGAACGTCTTCTCATCGTTCACTTTGGTTCCCAGGAGATTCTCAGTGAATTCTTTCAACGTCGTCCGGCCGCCGATTTCACAAACGGCTTTCTCGGCCGTGACAGGAGGCTGGTCGGACTCGGGAAAAGTGCCGGTAAAGGAGATTTCCGTGAAATCACCTTCTTTGACAGACCGGTCTTCTTCGACGGGGACCAGCTCGGCCATGTCCTCCTGAAGCTTTTTCAACTGGCCCTCGACTTCGGAGTCTTCGACCTTGGACGAGACTTCCTCGACGGGAATGCCGACGTAGTTCGTGACATCCAGAGCTGGATAGATTTCGAAAACGGCCTTGAAGCGAAGCGGTTGACCGGAAGTGTAATCGATCCCTTCGTACTGCGGCGCCTGCACGATATCGAGCTTCCGAGTCTCGATCGCCTCGCCGAAATACTTCGGCAGCAGGTGCTGCATCATTTCGGAGACAATCTCGTCGCGATACCGGGTCTTCACCACTCCAACGGGAGCCTTACCCGGCCGGAATCCGGGAACACGCGCCTTCCGTGCAAGCTCCTGCGCGATGTGATTCATCTCCGCATCCACGTCTTCCTGCGGGATCTCGATTTCCAGATTCTTCTTGCACTCGCTGACGTCGATTAGTTCTGCCTTCATAAACCGTATGCGAAAGGAGGGACTCGAACCCTCATGGGTTACCCCACTAGATCCTAAGTCTAGCGCGTCTGCCAATTCCGCCACTTTCGCTAAATTCGGCAAAATTCGGGAGCAACTCGGAGTTACCCCCGCTTCACCCGAATTTTGATTTTGCGAGTGTTATGGACGTGTGTCAATGCGACTCCAGATTTTTTGCTGCGGAATGTATTTTCTGGTTCCTTTATTGCTACTTTTCCATATGGGATCGGGGCTGATACCTGGCGTAGGAAAGGTCGTTCCGTCGTGGAATCCGTGAATCCAGTTCAGTTAGCACTTTCCTTCGGGGAAAAGGTGAAGGTACTCGTTGTTGAGGACTATCCCGATACCCGGGAAATGTTGGCCCTTTTCCTTGCCGGACACGGCTACACCGTCGTCACAGCCCGAGACGGAAGGGAAGCCCTCGACGCCCTCGAGCAGGATCCGACCTTCGACGTCGTTCTCCTCGACGTGTTTATTCCGAAAGTGGGTGGCCTGGAAGTCCTGAAAGAAATCCACGACCGGATGCCCCAATTGGGCGTAATTCTTCTGACAGCGCTTGCCGACAAGGAAATTGCCCAGGATGCTTTGCGCCTCGGCGCTTTCGATTACATCCTCAAGCCTTTTGATCTCGGCCAGGTAGAGTCCAGCGTTGTGGCGTGCCTGGGCCACCGCGACTATCAACAACAAAGCTGGTGGAGAAGGCTGGTTTCAAGGCCGGCTGCGTGAAACTGTAGCGGCGGTCTATGACCGCCGAAAAACCGGCGCTCACAGAGCGCCGCTACAGTTACGACCCCACTTTTTTCTGTGTCGCGAAATCCAGGTTCTCCGTGATTCTGGTACCGTTTTTGCGAAACGCCTCTGTGAGCAGGCGTATGCGCTTTTTGGCTTCGTCCAGATTCTGATTGTTCAGATTGATGTTCAGCAGGTCGATGTACCAGGGCAGCTTCACTTCATCGTTTACGTAGGCTTCAACGATTTCCCGGGCAATGGGCAGCGTCGTGTTTTTCGACACATCGTGAACATCACGATTGCTGGCCTTGCGCAGCTTCTCGTATTCCTCGGAAAGAAGGCGCGAAAACAGTTGGGCCGTGAACCGGTCGCCCGCTTTTACTCCGGTCTCCTTGTCGTCTTCCGTTAAGGTTGCGTTTTTGTGAATCCATTCCCAGAGGATACTGAGGCGGATTTCGCCTGTTGCCGCATCTTCCATGAGGTATAGAACGTCCTCATTGCCGAAATAGTCGGCGGGTTTGAGTGCCGCGGCCTGCAGTCCCTGTCCAAACGCATTCCCGTATTGGAGTCCAACGCTCAAGAGGTCGCGCGCGCCGCGAACGGTTCGCGGTGCTGGTTCAAGCAGAAGGAGCCCGTCTGCATCGGCAGTCGTGTAGGTTAGTGGCGGGCACTTCAGTCCAAGTTGATTGGCCTTTCCTACTTTTTCCCACACAGGCCGGACGATGTGCACCATCTTCCAGTGGGCAACCCACTTGCCGCTCGCACCTTCGCGTTCCTCGCGTTCCGCGCCGGCGACAGCCCTCTTCATTCCGTTTGTGACACCAGCCTCTGAGCCAACCGGGATGTTGGGCTCCATCCCGCCCTGCCAGAGCACGTATTGCCCCAGCCGATCAGGCGTATTGCAGGCGCGCCGCACGCGGTCTTCGTAGATCCGCATGTAACCGTAGGTCATCGTGATGGCGTCGATGTTCGGATTGAGGAATTCTTTGTCCCAGGCCATCGCATCCGAGACGCTGTTGATGTAGTCCCAGCGGCCGGTATCGAAGCCGATGAAGTGTTTCCCCAGGGCGGCACGCATTTCCATCAACTGGTAGCAAGCCTCGACCTGCTCGATGAGTACGTAAACCTTGATGGCGCCGTCCGGAAGAGCGAGGTGTTGTTCGAGTGCCGTAAGGATATCGTTCCACAGCGCGCCTTCTTCGGCGGTCTGGATCTTCGGAAGGTATAGCGCCAGCGAGGAGCCGGACTCGCGGAGGCGGCGGTGATTGTTTACGATGAAGAGAGTTGCATCGACGATCGATCCGGAAAAACCGGTTCCGTCGGAGAGGCGCACGTGGCGGTCATCGAGGTGGAGTCCACGAGCTCGAAAGATCTTCGTAGTGAAATCGAGCTGCTTGACCCAATCCTCAATGATGGGGCGTCCGAAAAACTCCTTGCCCCAGTTGTTCATTTCCAGCGCTACCTGCTCGGCGGTCTTCATGAAGACCGGGTCGCGGTGAATCGCGAGCTTCAGGTTTCGCTGGTTATCGAGCGACATCGACGAGATCTGGCCGAGCGCATCCTCTCCATCGAACATCCAGCCATCCGCGCCCGACAGCAGCGCATAGGCGATGTTGCGGATACTCTTTTCTACCGTTGAGTTCGGCTTTGCCGCAGGTCCCGTGCCTTGAATCCACTGGCGCTGCAGGTCCCGGGGAATCTCGCTGCCGATGAAGTTACCATCCCGCGCGTCCTGAACTTTGATTTTTGTCCGGGATATAGTGGCTGCCGGATCGAGGAACGTGATTCGCTGTTTGTTTCGAGCCCGCGCCGCCCGACGCTCGATTCGGCCGGCCATCACCGCCTTGCGATCTTTGTCCAGCCCGCAGAGGGCCTCCAGAGCTGCCACCGCCTCCCCGGTGAAAACATCCCGATAGTCGTTTTCCAGGTTGCCTTGGATCTCTAAAGTTCGCGTGCCCATTCGATCACCTCACTCAGAGTAGTATTGCGAACGTCACAATACCACAATGGTCAATGGGCTACGTACTGTAGTGAATGCGGGCTAAAGCCCGCGACTACATTCGGGGCCGAACGTTGATCCCCAATGTAGTCGCGGGCTTTAGCCCGCGTTCACTCCAGGGCCGCTAGGCGACTTCGGTGATCTCGTGAAGAGTTTGGCCGGAGACCTTTTCCTCGACCTGCGAAACATCGCCAATGGAGACGACACCGACCAGCCTTTTGTCACGATTGAGAATCAACATACGGCGCACTTCCTTTTCCCGCATCTTTTTGGCGACAGTCTTCACATCTTCATCTTCGAAGCACCAGATGATATCGTTGGTCATCAGCTCGCGGGCTTTGGTGGTATTGAGGTCGCGCCCTTCGGCCACTCCTCGCAGAACGATGTCACGGTCGGTGAGCGTACCGGCCAAACGATCGTTTTCGCAAACAGGTATGAATCCGACGTCCAGCTTTTTCATCTTCAACGCTACTTCTTTTACTCCTTTATCCGGAGAAACACACTCGACGTTAGTACTCATGATTTCGCGAACTTTCATACACACCTCCAAGTAGGAACTATCCGGGCTATGCGGCCTTATGCGACTTCTGGGTCTTTTTCTGGGCTGGTTTTATGACCCCGAGCAATTCACCATCAGATGTTGTAACGATCGCGCTGTCTGAATCCGCGCTGCGCAGTACTCTTTCCGCGTCTTTCGGCTCCAGGTCCGGCCTGACAGTGTGTGGCCCGGGCTGCATGATATCCACGATTCGCGCCTGTGGATTGGCATCCCAGCTCTCCCCGCTTACGACACCGAGAACAATGTTTCTGTCGTTCACCACGACGCAGATATCCTGATTCGGCCGGTGGCGGCTCTTGACATCTTCCAAACGTTCCCGGAGCGAACAGGTCGGGACATCCTTATGCAGCACCTGTTTGATCCGTGGTTTCTTTGCCTGTGTGCCCTCGGTTTCCCAACCGACAGCCAGCCAATCGGCCTTCCCGGGTGTGTATCGATAGACTTCCTGGAAGCCCATACTTTCGAGGCGCCAGGCAGCCCTGGCGCTGAGATCGCACTGGAAATCCTGGCAGTACACGATCACTGCCTGGTCCTTTCGAAGGGTTCTCGTTGTTTCAGAATTCATGATTTCAAGAGGAATATTGACCGCCTGCGGCAGGTGCTCCTTCTTGTAGGCCGACGCCGGGAGAACCTCGACGAGCTGGGCCCGACCCTGTGCGACCAATGTTTTCAAGTCTTTGCGACGAATTTCGATCGGCATGGAAAACTCCTCTCTAACCTTAGACGCGAAAATTTCGCGGTCGTGGTAGGCGGAACCCGCCACCGTGGTCCCTGATTTGCTACGGATTCGCCGGCAAACAAGGAGGCTCTGACCTATGCGTGTTCGGTTTCTCTCACTCACTCTCGTTTTTCTGCTTTTGATTCCACAAGTTGTGGCTGCACAGTCGCAGGCCGTTTCCCCATCCGAGCTCCAGAAGGCCATGTCGGAAGCAGCCAGAAACCGGCAGAAAAACCGCGATGACGTCCAGGCATTCTTTTCCAGTGAACCCGTCCGGCATGCATTGAAGACCGGTAAGGTCGACTATCAGCGGGTGCAAAAGGCTGTCGTGACTTTAAGCCCGGACGAACTCGCGCGTCTGGCCAGCCGAACGAACCAACTGCAACGCGACTTTGCGGCCGGGACGTTGACGAACCAGGAACTGACCTACATCGTTATCGCGCTCGCCGCAGCCGTCATTGTTCTGATCGCAGTCAAGGCATGACAATTCGATGCGCTCACTTCTGACCCTGCTGACGCTGGCGCAGGCGCTCTGGATCGATGTCCCCTTCGTTCAGCAGGACAAGAACGGCTGTGGATCTGCCTCCATATGGATGATCCTGGAGTACTGGAGGCAAGGTTCCGCGCCCCGAGTTGAAGAGATTCAGCACCAGCTCTATTCCAGGGACGCCGGCGGCATATTTGCTCGCGACATGGAGGAGTATTTTCGATCGCGCGGCTATCGAGTGTTCCCTTTTCGCGGCGAGTGGATAGATCTCGACCAACACATTTCTCAGGGGCGCCCGCTCATCGTCTGTCTTGAACTTAATGCGCGAGGGGCGCCGCTTCACTACGTTGTTGTCACGGGAATCGACCCGCTCCAGAACCTGGTTCTTGTAAACGATCCCGCCGAGCGCAAACTGCTCTCGATGGGCCGGGCCGATTTCGAGCAACGCTGGCGGGCTGCCGACAACTGGACGCTCCTTGCGGTTCCCGAAATCGCGCTTGCCGGCACCGCTTTCCGAAATGAGAAGCTCCCGGAAGCTAAAGCCCATTTGAAATCCGCCCTCGATGCGGCCCCGTCCGACACTTATACGAACGACTTTCTCGCCACGGTTTACTTCCTCGAAAACAATACGGAATCCGCAGTCAAATATTGGAATCGCGTGGGCAAACCTTTCCTCGAGAACATCCACGTGGATCCACCGTTGAGAATGAATCCGGTGCTTCTCGATCGCGCGTTTGCGTTCTCCCGCGCCAGCGTTATGGATCTCGATGATTTCTACACGACTGAAGCGCGACTGGAAGGAACAGACGTTTTTTCTCGATATCAAATGGAATTGTCGCCGGCCGAGGGTGATCGGTTCGACCTCACCTTGCGCGCCGCTGAACAGAATGGACCCGCCTGGCTTTCCTGGATGAGGGGCCTGCCTTACGAGACCGTTCATCCGGAGTTCTTCAACCTTGGCGGAAACGCTGTGAATGTGAGATCCATGATGCGTTGGGACGCCAACAAGCGGCGAGCATATGCGTCCGTTACCGCCCCATTGCGGGGCAATCCCAAATGGGGCTTTTACGCCGCCGTTGACGCCCGCCGCGAGAATTGGACCGGCCCGGGCGGCGCTTTTCAAATGCGCAAAACCGAAGCGGCGGCACAAATCCGATCCATACCAAATGGTCATTGGAAATGGACCAGCGGTTTCAGCGTCTCCAACCGCCACTTACCGGATACGCTCTTGCGCGGCGTCTTATTGAAATATTCGGGTTCAGTCACGCGAACACTGCTTCGGAATTCCGACCGCGGGCTGAGAGTGGATTCTTCATTGTTGTTAGAGGCGGGAAAGCTGCTTGTTCAAAATCCAGACCGATTTGTGAAGGCGGAGAACAACGTTTCGGTGCGATGGCGTCCCTTCTCGGCGACGCTCCGTGCCGGCCGCATTCTTGGAAAGGCGCCCTTCGACGAAGGCTTCATGCTTGGACTGGACCGTGATTCCGACCGCCGCCTGCGTGCGCATTCGGCGACTCTCGACGGGCTCAAGAATGCGACCTTCATGAACCGGTCCTTTGTTCTGACGAACCTTGATCTACAGAAGACCGTCTTTCACGCCGGGTTTTTCCGCCTCAGCGCCGGTCCTTTCCTCGACGCGGCCCGGCTTACGAACATTTCCCATTCGCTCTTTGACACTGGCCTTCAGTTGCGCCTGGCAGCGCTTGGACTGCTTACCCTGAACCTTTCTTATGGCCGGAGTCTTCGCGACGGCGGCAGTGCCTTTTTCACGGATATAACAAGATGAAAACGTGGCAGTCCAAGTAACTATGAGCGTATCTATGAACGAAGACACACCGCATATCCCGGCAATGGTGCTTTGGGGTTACACCAGTGGAGTCAGGAACCTGGCGGATGAGCATTTTCAACACCTCTTGTTTTGCGTCGAGTGCCAGACCCTCGTTGATGAATTCATCGACGTTCTCGATGAAATTCCGTCCAGCAAAGGTCCCGAAGCCGCGTAACCTTGACACAGAATCCTTGACACAACCCTGACGTTGGCGTAGAGGATTTGTCCGTCCCACCCCTCAATCGAAGAACGTAGACAAGGAGACCAGGATGATCACTGGGGGCCGGTGGCCAATTGCGCCCGGACAGCAGCGGCGCGCTGGCGCGCGAACTGAATCATGAACAGTGCTTCGGCATCGAACTGATCGTTCGTGCAAGGTCGGAGACTTCCGGTGGCGCCTGGATCACAGAGCTTGAGAGTGTCATCGTACGCGGCCTGGCGGATTTGCTGGTACTCCTTCGTGATCTCCTGCTCCAGCCATCCTCCAATTCCTCCTGCAGTGTCGGAAGCCTGTCGCAGCGTGTCCTTGTAAATCGCCATTAAGTCCGGCGCAATGGTCAGAGCGCGCGAGGTAAGCACATTCGTAGTGAAGTTGTGCATGATGTTCCAGTCGAGTGCCCAGAACGCGTTGCTCTTGTCCCACGGAATGAAAGTCGATTGAATGCTGTTCTGGAATCTGTAGAGATAGAAGTTATTCACGCCGTAGTTGCCGATGATTCCGTCTTGTTCGGCGACGAAGTTTTCAGCGGCCAGTTCCCTGAATAGGGCATTCAGGTCGATGTATTGCGACACCGCCGCGGAAAACTGCGCGTTCGGCGCCTCGTTGATCGTCCGCACCATCGCCTCGATTGCAGCAGGATCGAGATAGATGAGGTTGTTCTCCGGCTTCAATGGGAGGGGTGAATACCTGGACAAATCCGGCCCGCGATAGTCGAACACCCAGGGCGCCACCCATTCATAGTTGTACAGGCGACCGTCGGTCTGTCCGAAATTTCGTTGAAGGAAGACGGAGTCGACGTCCTCCACTATCGTGTACAGACCAGCGTATTGGTCATTGATGTACAAGCGTGCGTGGACCTCTCGGGGCGCCGGAATTCCCAGCTTGCGGAAGAACTCCATCGCGACTCGTTCGTGCATCATCGATGCATCCTGAGTGTTCGCCCGGAGAACGATATCCTTCAGCCCGAGAAAAGTATTTTGACTTTCGTACCGGCTGAATTCGATCTTAAAGGACGGCTTGATATTGCTGCGGCTTCCCTTGCCATGCGAACTGACAGCGACCTGAGGAATCGTGACGTCTCGTCCGTTGAATATCCAATGAAACTCGACCGCAAACCAGCACTCGATGCGGGGCAAGCTGGAGACTACCTGGCCTGCGAGTGCTTCAAGGTCCTGCATAGGGCAAATGAAATTGGTCTGCTTAAAAGTTGCAAAATCCCTCGGCGCGATATAGATCCGAACCTCCTGAAGTATGTCTCCGTTGAAGAAGTCGTCCGAGGTTTGAGCGGCTGACGGGAACGAGAAGCCCAGAATCCAGAATAAAGCAAAGATGATAACTACGCGCTTCTGCGTCATACGCCTCACATCGCGATTTGCAGCCTGCAGATTCCGGTCCAGAATATGTTTCGACCGAATACGGCCTTGCGTTCGATGTCCGTGACCCTTTCGCGTTGGGTATTGAGCTGAATCTTCACAAAGCGATTCAAGTACCACGTTGGACCGAATGTCCACGTGCGGTCGCTGTTCGGCAAGATCGTCGGGGCACGCTGGCTCCGAGACGGAAGCCCGGGTCCAGGAGCACTGAAGAAGGCGAGCACGTCGAATCGCGCCGCCAACTCCAGTGCTCCGAAACCGTGTCCGGTCAGAAACGGATTCGCAGGCGAACCGCCGCGCGATTTCATCTTTCCGAGAGCGGTCCAGGCGCCCACTACGTACCATCCACGTGAAATCTTGTCGGGCAGATCCTCCCCGCGGATGCCTTGCTGTTTTCGCTCTTCGGACATGTGGATGTATTCGCCCTTGATGCTGACTGGTCCCTCCGCCCATGCCGTCTCAACGCCGATCCTCGTCCGATTGCCTCGTACATAAACGTGATCGAAGTATGTGAAGTTCGAAAATGTCTGGCCGTTGACGCCATTGAGACCCTCAAACATCCGTCCTCTGGTCCCGGCAACACCGAGGTAAAGATGGCGGATCGTCTTCGGAAGTGTCGAGACTAATCGCAGTGGTTGGCCCGTTAGCCGCGCGGCGTAGGTTCTTCCAGCCGTGGGAAGGCCATGAATGTCCGAACCTTCTCCATCGTAGCGAAAGACTCCGATCTGGTACTCCAGACGACTATTCTTGAGAAAGCCGGCGTGCAGCATGACGCCGCGCTCGCGTGCAGGCGCCAGAGCATCTGAAACGCGCGACTTGAACGCGTAGTCGAGGCGGTCTTCCGATCCGGTCTCTTCCAGGCCGAATGGCATTTTGAATTTGCCCACCTTTACGTGGAGCAGTGGGTGAATATTGATATCTCCATAGTTATCTTTCCATGGATGGTACTCGTGATCTTTTCCGAAGGTCGAACGCATATCTCGTTCGAATTCATAGTCGAAATACTTCGTCACGTGACCCTTCAACCCGAATCGCGCTTTGGTCAGCAGGAAGGTGTCAGGCGTTGCGGGAACGGCATTGACAATTCCGGGAAGGTTGACAGCCGGAGGCGAGAAGCGCCGAAAATCCAGGTGCCACTTTGTCTTCAAATCCACTTGAGCGAATTCGCCGATTTGCAGCGAAGGTCTATTCTTAAAGGAGACTTGAAGGACTCGATTGGAGCTCGCAACGGCATCCTCACCGGAAGAGGCTTCCTCCTCTCCGGGATTTTGCGCGAAAAGCATCATCGGAATCAGCATCCAACCGATCAGAACTAACGTTCGCAAAACAGACTCCCCAGGCACTGCAGCGCGACGCAGCCGTACTAGCTAAAAATTCATCTATATATCTACTCCGGATGGGTGGCCCTTGAGAAGATAGAGATTTTCTCTCCAGCGGATTTCGATCGGCTCAAGAACTGGAAGGCCATCACCATTCCAGAAGGATGTCCTTTACTACCAGGCTGAGTGTCAGAGTGCTCCAACGAAAGTTCTATCCGTCTGAAAAGGCTGAATTTCTAGATGGCACGCGAATTGTAGTGACCTGTCACGAGGTCTCTCGATGATGTCCGCAATGCGAGTCAGGATCAGGTTCCACATCAGTTGCGTGGGTTTGATGCTCGTTTTGGTAGCTCTTCCCGCGTGCAATAACAAGGTCAGCGCGGGAGATCGAGAGAAAACCGTTCTCGACACTCAAATTGGAGACGCCACCTTTTACTCTCGCCGCTTTCAGGGCGACAGGACCGCGAGCGGCAGCAAATTCGATAACCGCAGGGCGGTTGCGGCACACGGCAGTTATCCCTTCGGTACGGTTGCCCGCGTGACGAATCTCATGAACGGGCGCTCGGTGAACGTTGTGATCGTCGACCGGGGCCCCTACGGAAAGAATCGCCGCGAGGGAGCCATCATCGATCTTTCCCGCACTACGGCCGAAAGGTTGGGCATTCTCCGCGAGGGACGGGCGCAGGTAAAGGTCGAAGTACTCACCTGGGGAGACGATACCTACTCGCGCGAACATTCTCGTCCTTAAGAAGATCCGCTCACCTCGTTTGCATTTCCACCCAATCGCAAAACCCGATTCGATAGCTGCCTATCCGATCCGATAGTCAATTAGGTGAAACCGTCATGTCTCACCTGATGCAATGAAGCAGTTACACACGTCCGGACCTGGAGGGCGACGTGCACCGTGGCCCCCAACAACTGGAGGGCAGACAGAAATCTGCAACTTGCTCTCCCGGTGATTCAGTTGGCGAATGCCAAAATGGCGGCAGCCTGCGCGGCATTCTGCAAACGAAGAAGAGGTAACGGCGTATGGAAACACACGAATTGCAGGACGGAGATTGGATCGCTGTGCAGGTGCGCTGCGGTTCTGAGAAGACGGTAAGCGAAGGCCTTCAGGAGAGAGGATATGAGCAGTTTTTTCCTTCGTATGAACAGCAGCGCAGATCTCGTGGCAGTCAGATAGGGATGGTTCAGCGTCCACTGTTTCCGGGATATGTCTTCTGTCGATATATCCGAGTCCCGCGTTACCGAATCCTTGCGACGCCAGCTGTCATTCGACTTGTGGGAGCCGGCAACACGCTCATCAGCATCCCCGACGTTGAGATTGAGGCGATTCGGCGCGTTGTGAATTCAGGTTTATACAGCGAGCCCTGGAAGTCTCTTCAGGTCGGACAGGCGGTTACAGTCAACCGCGGAGCGCTGTCTGGAGTTCAAGGGACCTTGGTATCCGTTGGCCGAGGGATGCGTCTCCTGGTCAGCATTGGGCTGCTGGGAAGGGCGGTCGCCGTTGAGGTCGATGCTGATACTGTATCGCCAATTAGCAGTTTCAACGCCCCGGAATATAGGCTGTCGAATGCGGGTTTGGTTCAGTGAAGCGCATTATGTTGCGTGTACTCGAGCGCGTAGGGCGCAGTAAGGCGCGTGCCGCAGAGGTCCTCGGTATCAGCCGTTCCACGCTATACCGTTTGTTGCAGGGTACCGTGTCCACTTCAAAATTCCAATTTGTCTCCGAATGGGACTGCGTTTCAAATCGAGCGTCTCAAAACCGATCACATATTGAGAACGCGCTTTCGATGGTCGGGCCTCAGGTGAAGAGTTTGTCGCGAAAAATTGTTCGATGCCGGGTAGTTACCTCAACGTGCGCCCGCTCCTTCCGGGAACTCAGTTCTGGCAGGTGAAGTGCTAGGGGAAGAAGAGTTTTTATGACCTCGCAAAATCGGCCGTCTACGGCCTATGGCGGCAGCCTGCCCCGGCAACTCATCCGGCTGGCAGGATGCGCGAAAGACTTTCCCCTTGTCGGAGCGTCTCGATAATCATGAGCACAATTATTGTCAAACCGGCCCTGAGTGACTCCTGCAAGCAGGCCGTGGCCGCCATCGAGCGGCAGGTCTTCAACGACGAACTTGGTGTCGTGCTCTCGAATGACCGGCCTCCTGCCGACGCGGCTACATTTCAGCTTTTAGCAGTGGCCAGCCGGCACAGCACTCCAACAGGCACGCTGAGCGTTGTAGACACAACTGACAACTATGCTCTTCATCGACAGTTTGGGCTGATGTTCGACAGAGGCACGCGCGTCGCTCGTTTAACACGGCTAGCGGTTTTGAAACCTTATCGTGGTCAGGGCATTCCCTTAAAGCTCATGCTCGAGGCTTATCGTCTTTTCGTCTGGCCTCGTCAGTTTGATTTCACCTGGCTTACGTTCGACGCCGAGAAGGCGAAATCATGCAGTTATTGCACGCTACTGGATTATCAGATGAGCTCCCGAGTATTCGCCGCCGAATATGGACGTGTTCGTGCCTTGCTGAGAAGGGAAGCCGTGCAGGCTGCCACGGAAGAAGCATACGCCGCGGTTTGTGAAATCCGATGATCGGAGAATTGGAGGGAGCATTCGTGGACATCAACGCGATTGATAAGGTAACAGACGCCGAAATGGACGCCCTGGAGCGAAGCTGGTTTGCCGCCTCTCGAGCTGCGGAAGCTGCTCGTGCAGAGCTGCAAACAGCCCGAGTAAGCGAGAGTGCCGCAAGAATGATCGCCGACGTGCTCGCACGCCTCGACAACGCAGAACGTCAGAAGCATGAAATCATGCGGCAGATTAACGCGCTCGAAGACAGCCTGATTGACTGACCAATCCCCATGTACAGCTGATTTCGCAATCAATCAACGGGGTTCATCGCTCGAGGGCGCGTGAATCTCACTCCAAGATATTACACAGTTTTCAAAGTAAACGGTGGTTCCGGATGGATCGTGCAAGAACAAAATCCAAAGCATCCCAGATCAAAGGCGTAGCGATAATCGCGGCAGTTGCGGTCGCACTGATCAGCGGTGCCGTGACGCTTGCCAACATCGACTTCAGCAGTCATCGAGTCGATCGCACAAAAATCAGCATCGAAACCGTTCGCCAGGGCACGATGGAAATTAAGGTCGGCGCCAACGGTCAATTGCTGTCCAAACACATAGAGCAACTCGCCGCGCAAGCTCCTGGCCGGGTCGCGAGGGCGGATATCAAACCGGGCGCGGTCGTGCAGGTGGGACAAGTACTGGTGGAACTCGCAAATCCGCAGCTCATCGCCAGTGCAGAAGAAGCTCAATCGGCTTGGGAAGGGGCATTGGCGGAACTCCAGGCCTCAGAGGCCGAGCTGCAAACCAACGTGTTGAACCAGGAAGTCATTCTTACTCAGACGCAACTCAATCTGGAAAAAGCGCAAGCGAAAGCCGACGCCGACGAGGCTTTGAACCGTGACCACCTTATTGCAGAAATAGAATTAAGGCGCTCTCGACTGGATTTGGCCCAACTTACAAAGGCCTACGCCCTCGAACAGAATCGCCTGGAAAAGATTCGCGGCAACATTCAAGTCCAGCTGGCTGTCAGGAAGTCCCGCGTCACCCAGCTGGCGCGAGCGTTGGATCGCGCCAGGACCCAGGCTGCTGACTTGAAGGTCGTCGCCGGTATCAGTGGCATCGTGCAGGCGATTAACGTCGAAGTCGGGCAACAGCTGCAACCGGGAAGCCCCATCGGCCGCATCGCACGGCAGGATCAACTCTACGCAGAGCTCAAGGTCCCTGCGCGCGAGGCTACTCAAGTAACAGCGGGACAAAAGGTAATCGTCGATACCCGCAACGGGACCGTGAACGGTGTCGTCACTCGCGTTGACCCCGGTGTAACAGAGGGCACCGTTGTAGTGGATGCGGATCTACAGGGTGCATTGCCTGCTGGCGCCCGTCCGCAGCTGCAGGTAGAAGGCACCATCTATATCAGCCAATTGCCGAACAGCCTGTACGTGGGCAAGCCCTCCTACGTCAAGAACGATGCGGCGATTACGGTGTACAAACTCGATCCGGCGGGAAGCTATGCCTCGAGGGTCACAATCAAAGCGGGCAAGGTATCGCTTAATTACCTGCAAGTGTTGGAAGGTTTGGAAGCGGGCGATCGCATCATCACTTCGGAAATTCGCGAGTGGCAGGGTCAAGAGCGCATCTTGTTGAAGTAGGCAACACCGGAGAATCTCATGCCCAAAAGCGATCCCGCCATCTTCCATAAGCTATATGGATTGAAAAAGCCGCGCGTTACTTACTACGAAAGAGATTTTCTCGACTACGTATTGATGATGTTCCTGAGCGCACTTGTCGTCGGCTTTTCGTATGGTTTTGGCCATGCAGTGTCGATCGTCGGGCTTGCTCTATGCGCGTTTACGCTTGTCGTGTTCATTATCAGGCATGGCATTGAGCTTGGCGTCCCTCTGATCTTGAGAAGGCCGCAGGATGTTCTCTATATATTCGTATACAAGCTTCAGAATTTGAGGCCGATGTATTTCATTGCTCTCGGCCTGCTCTTGCTGGAAAACGTCCTGATCGCCGCAACGCCGAATCTGCCGCATCATGTCGAATTGATGCGGACAGTTGCCCTTTATCTGTTTTACATACATTTCATATCTATCACTGTATACAGAACAGCAATCCTGATTGACCATCTGGCCAAGAAGGAACTCGTCCGCGAAGTCTTGATGCAAACCGCGTGGAAAAGAGTGATCAATGAAAAAACGAACATCGCTCTGGAAATCGTCCATGCGTATTGCACCGGATTATTAACGCATATCGTCCTGATTGCGCCATGGTATCTCGTGATCACGTATTCGAGTTTTTCGGTGATCTTCCTTCCGGTTGGCTGCGTGATCAATATCATCGTCCATCTGAAATGGTGGCAAGGGTACAACGCGTGGTTCTATCGAGATCACTGGTTGGGTCACAATTCGGAGCTCGAGTTCATATTTCTGCACGGCACGCACCATGATGCTATCCCCTCCGGCTTGATCGCCGGGACCGAAACCGGTTTTTTAGAAGGATTTCTGCGGTTCGCGATAGGGTGGCCCGTTTCATTCTATAACCCCGTCATTTCATTCCTGGCATGCACGTATGATGTCAAAACCGACATCGACATGCATCAGTACATTCCCGCTGTTTTTCCAAGAATATCGATACGAATGATGGAGGTTATTCAACATTCGACGCACCACTATGGATCGATCGAGCCCTATGGCGTCGGTGTGAAAGTGGACCTGCCCGGCGTGTCCGAAGATCTCAAGAAGGTTTTCGCTCGGGTTCCCGATGGGCTGAAAAACTCGGCCAGGCTGGACGAAGAGCTGACCGATTTCAAGTGGGACAATCCAACGCATCGCAGAATTCTCAACCTCTACGAGAAGTATCACTGAAAAATGTCAGCCAGAAACAATGATCCGGTCGTTTTCCACAAGTTGTACGGAACGAGGCAGCCAAGGGCTGTTTACTACAAGAGAGATTTTCTCGACTACGTGTTGATGATCGCGCTGAGCGGACTCGTCGTCGTTTTGACGTACGGTTTTCGCCATGTGATGTCGATCGTCGGGGTCGCGCTATGTGCCTTTGTGCTTGCCATGTTCGTCGTGAGGCACGGCATTGAGCTCCGCTTTCCTGTGATTTTGAGAAGGCCGCAGGACGTTCTCTCCATGTTCGTATACAAGCTCCAGAATTTGAGCCTTCCGTACCTCATTGCCCTGGGTCTGCTCTTGCTGGAGAACGTCCTCATCGCGGCTACGCCGAATCTTTCGCATCATGTGGAAACGATGCGTAACGTGGCTCTCTGGCTGTTTTACGTACATTTCCTGGCGATCACCGCGTTCAGAACCGTCATTCTGATTGACCATTTGCGCAAGAAGGAGATGGTCCGCGATGTGTTGATGCAAACTGCGTGGAAGAGAGTCATCGATGAGAAGACGAACATCACTCTGGAAATCGTGCATGCGTACTGCACGGGACTATTGACGCACATTATCCTGATCGCGCCGTGGTATCTCGTGATTGGTTATTCGAAGTTTTCGCTGATCTTCCTTCCCGTGGTGTGCGTAATCGACGTCGTCATTCATTTGAAATGGATGAAGGCGATCAACGCATGGTTCTATCGAGATCACTGGCTGGGGCACAATTCGGAGTTCGAGTTCGTATTTCTTCACGGAACGCACCATGATGCCATCCCGTCGGCCATGATCGCGGTCGCGGAAAACGGCCTTTTGGAAGGGTTTCTGCGCCTCTCGATGGGGACCCCGGTTTCATTTTACAACCCCGTCATGTCCTTTCTGATAACCACGCTCGAGGTGAAGATGGACATGGAAGCGCATCAGTACATACCTGGGGTTCACCCGAGATTGCCAATGAAAGTGATGGAAGTTTCTCAACATTCGACACATCACTATGGATCGATCGAGCCGTATAGTTTCGGCATAAAAGTAGATCAGGCCGGCGCCACAGAAGAATACCAAAAGCTATTCTCCGGACTTCCGGATGAGCTGAGAAACTCGGCCAAGCTCGATGAAGAGCTTACAGGCTTCAAATGGGACAACCCAACCCATCGCAGAACCATGAGTCTCTACGACAAGTATCACGTGCGACGCGAGACGGTGGAAGCCCTCTGACAATTCATTAACGAGGTTGTGATTATGAATCTCTGGTTCGACTTGAAGTACGCGTGGCGCCTATCGATGAAATCGAAGGGCTACTCGCTCATGTGCGCGACCGTAGTTGCACTCAGCGTCGGCCTCGCCGTGTGGGTGTGCGAGCTTGTCTACAGCCAGGTGCTCAAACCACTCGAGTTCCCGCATTCCGACAGCTGGTACAGCGTACAGATCGCCGCGAAGGCCGAGTCCACGCCGAATCCCGGCGTCGATGCCTTTACGTATCAGGAGCTGCTGAAGCACAATCGCTCGGCCGACTACCTCGGGGTCTTCGGGTACCGGCCGGCCGTTCTCAGTGAAGGACAGGCGAGCACACGCTTGCGCGGAGCGGCAATCAGCCCTCGCCTCCTCGCCGCAATGCAGAGGCCACCCCTCATGGGGCGGATATTTCAGGAATCGGATGGCCAGCAGCAGGCGGCCAGCGTAGCCATCCTCAGCTACGACGCGTGGCAAACCTACTTCGCCGGCGATCGGAACATCATCGGCAAGACGACTCGAATCGATGCCGCCCCAGTGCAAATCGTCGGCGTAATGCCGAGGGATTTCCTGGCGTTTCAGGATTTCGAGCTCTGGATGCCGCTGCAGATGCTGCCGTTGGCTCGGCCGGCCGACTCGACGATGACGTTATTCCCGTTCGTTGTCGTGAACGGCAAGCAGAACCTCACTACGATTCTGAACGAGATGAATCCGGCCACTGACGGCGTCAATCACGACTATCCGGACCTGTTCAACTCCGGGCGGCACGTGGCGTTGATTCCTGCGCATCAGATGTACACCCATGCCTTCGCGCCGATCGTGACGATGCTGAGCCTCATCGCCGCAGCGGTGCTGCTGATCGGCGGCGTGAACATCAGTATGGTGTTTCTCGCCCGGCTGCTGGAGCGCAGCCGCGAACTGGCCTTGCGCAATGCGCTCGGTGCGTCGCGCGCGCGTCTGATGCGGCAATGTCTGCTGGAGACCGCTCTGATCGTTCTGCTGGGGCTCGTGGTCGGGTATGGACTGGCGTGGCTGGGCGTCCGGTGGACTCAGGGCCTCTCCGAATTCGGTTCACAGATCAAGGCAAGCGGACGCGATCCCAATCTGCTGGAGTTGCGGGCCATCGATCTTGTGGCTGCGGTGATTTGCGCCACGGTAATCTGGCTGGTCAGTACGCTCATTCCTGCATGGCGTATTTCCAAACAGCACGCGGCCGAAGTGCTGGCGGGCAGCGGCAAAGGAACGGCCAGCCGGAGCAGCAACAAGAGCGTAGGTCTGCTCGTCGGCGTGCAAGTGGTGGTCTCCTGCCTGGTGCTGGTGGTCTGTGCGAATCTGGTGCTGGCGGTCAAGAAGGAGGTGAGCAAGCCTACGGGATTGAACACGGCTCAGGTCATCATTGCGACGGATCCCACCGTCTTCGATGCCCGCTACTCCCAGCCGACCGAGCGCCGGCGTTATTGGGACGAATTGACGGGGTCGATCGAGAGTAAGGTACCGGGCGCTGAAGTGGCCTTTACCACGGGCGTACCCACCGCTCCAGTCAAGGTGCCCGCTTCGATCGAAACGCAGCAAGGCACGACGAAACAGGGTGCGTTCACGTTGCCGCTCACGGTAGTGTCCGAAGACTACTTCAAGGTGCTCGGGCTGAACCTGACCTCGGGCCGCCTGTTCGACAGCACCGACAACAGCACGTCGCTGAATGTAGGCGTTATCGACGAGAAATTGGCCGCGCGCTACTGGCCTGACCAGGAAGTCCTGGGCAAGCGCGTCCAATTGAATCCGACGGACAATGGCCCCTGGCTCACCATCGTAGGGGTCGTTTCTCATGTGTCAGACGGGCCCTATGGCTCCGACGTCGGGGTCATTTACCGGCCATTGCGCCAGGCCGTGCCGTCGGAATTCCGACTGCTGGTCAGAACGCAGAACACAGCCACCGACATCCGAGTCGCGATACGAGCGGCGGCCTTTGCGGTCGATCGCGATTTGCCATTGCAGAACCTGCAAACGCTCGATGACTACGTGGCCTCGCTGAACATCGCAACTACCGCCCTGGTACCGGCTATCACGGCCGTCGCGCTCATCGTCGCACTGCTCGCAGCATCCGGCTTGTTTGGACTGATCAACCGCTCCGTGGCGCAACGCACGCAAGAAGTGGGCATACGCCGCGCGCTGGGAGCCACGGCATGGCGCGCCACGTCGATGTTCACGCGCGAAGGGACACTGTATCTGGGCGTGGCGATTGCCGGCGTCGGCCTGGGGATCATGATGATGACGCTCCTCAGTGCAGCGATTTCCAATATCTTCGATTACGTAATCCTGGCGACCCTGGGAGTTGTTTTTCTCATGGCGGTCGTCATTTTTTCTGCGTCGTATTTGCCCACTCGCCGTGCGGTAGCTTTGGAACCGGGCGATGCGCTGCGTTACGAGTAACCACCTTTTAGAGTAGCCACCTTTTAAACTCCCCCGTTTCAGGAGCGAACCAATGACCACTCAGCCCCTCATTAATCTGCAAGGTATCAAGAAAATCTTTTACACCGAGGAAGTGGAGACCACAGCGTTGAACGACATTCACCTCACGATCGATCATGGTGAATATGTCTCGATCAGCGGCCCGTCGGGTTGTGGGAAATCCACGCTATTGTCGGTGATGGGACTGTTGAACTCCTCCACAGAAGGGAAATACTTTCTCAACGGCGCAGAAGTAACGGGTTTGCGTTCATCCGAACAGGCCCGCGTGCGGAACCGTGAGATTGGTTTTATCTTTCAGGCGTTCAACCTGATCCCCGACATGAGCGCATTCGAGAATGTCGAACTGCCGTTGATCTTTCGCAACGACCTCACCCGGAAACAACGGCACGAGTTGGTCATGGCGGCGCTGGAACAAGTGAATATCCCCGAGCGCCAGAAGCACTTCCCTGCACAACTGTCCGGCGGTCAACAGCAACGTGTCGCGATTGCCCGTGCTCTCGTCGGCAAGCCCAAGGTTCTGCTCGCGGATGAGCCTACGGGCAACCTGGATTCCAAGAATGCACGGCTCGTCATGGACCTGTTGGACCAGCTGCACAACCAGGGCAGCACGATCGTAATGGTCACGCACGACCCGCGCTTCGCGGAGCGGGCCGATCGACAGGTCTCGCTGTTCGACGGAAAGATCATGGATGATCGGCGCCTTCCCGCCAGTTCCACCGCCGTAACAGTCGGCGTGACCGCGTGAATTTGTCTTCCAGGAGCAGAGAGTGAAGTCGAAACTTGTCATGACGAAGATCGAAATACTGAATCTCATCGCGCGGCATACGCGAGAAATACTGCCGGGCCTCGACGCGCATCAGTTTGTCGCGTCCGACCGTCTGGTCGACCTGGGCGCCAATTCAGTGGATCGCGCCGAGATCGCAATGCTCGTCCAGGAATCCCTTGGCCTATCCGTTTCGCGCGTGGAAATGTTCGGGCCCAGGAATATCGGCGAGCTGGCTGAGTTGTTCCTGAAGAAACTCGATGCCGCATAAAACGGTTGTCGTTAGCGGGATGGGAGTCATCTCGGCCATCGGGCAAGGCAAGACTGCGTTTGTGAACGCGTTACTCGATGGTGAGACGGCTTTTGGCGTGATGCAGCGCCCGGGCCGCCAGGGGGAGTCCGCCTATCTCGGGGCCGAGATTGGCGAAATCACGTTTTCCACAGGTATCGCCAGGCAGACGTTGCGCGCGGCCTCGCTGTCTGCGCAGGCGGCGCTGGTTGTGCTGGAAGAAGCGTGGACCGAGGCGCGATTGTCCGACGTCGATCCCCGCCGTATCGGCTTGATCGTCGGCGGGTCGAACGTTCAGCAGCGCGAGTTGACGCAGGTTCACGAGACCTATCGCGACTCTTCGGCCTTCCTGCGGCCGACGTACGCGTTGTCGTTCATGGATTCGGATCTGTGTGGCTTTTCCACGGCGCACTTCGGAATTCGCGGTCTGGCCTATACGGTAGGCGGCGCGTCAGCAAGCGGTCAATTGGCAATTGTTCAGGCGGCGCAGGCCGTACTCACGAATCAAGTCGACGTGTGCATTGCGTTGGGCGCGTTGATGGATTTGTCGCATTGGGAGTGCCGGGGCCTGCGCGCACTCGGTGCGATGGGATCGGATCGCTATGCGAACGAGCCCGCGCTCGCGTGTCGTCCTTTCGACCGCGATCGCGACGGATTCATATTCGGCGAATCCTGCGGCGCTGTGGTCATCGAGTCGCTGGAATCGAGTCAGCGTCGAGGTCTGGAGCCTTACGCTGCTTTGCGCGGCTGGGGAATCACGATGGACGGGAATCGCAACCCTGATCCATCGCTGGACGGAGAAACGGAGGCGATTCAGAGCGCGATCGATGCGTCCGGATGGACACCGGCACAGATCGACTACGTCAATCCGCACGGTACGGGTTCGATCGTAGGGGACGAAACGGAGCTGAAGGCGCTGCATGCGTGCGGATTGGCCGGCGCCTGGCTGAACGCGACCAAGTCCCTGACCGGCCATGGCTTGAGCGCGGCCGGTACGGTTGAAGTGATTGCTACCTTGCTGCAGATGCAGGCCGGCCGGTTGCATCCGACTCGCAATCTGGAAAATCCCATCGACCTGAGACTCAATTGGGTGAACGACCAGTCGATCGATCATCCGATCGAGAATGCGCTGACCTTGAGCATGGGGTTCGGCGGGATCAATACGGCGCTGTGCTGGCAGTGCAATGATTAGCGATGACCATCGAGTCCTACGAAACCATTAGAGTTCAGTTTCAGGAGTCGATTTGTTTTTTACAGATCGACCGGCCCGAAGCGAACAACACGATCAGCAGTCGGCTCGTCGCTGAGTGTCATGACGTCTTGTCTGCGTGCGAGGAGTCTGCGACTGTCGTAGTTCTGAGCGGCTCGCCGGAAGTCTTTTGCTTTGGCGCCGATTTCAAGGCCATCGCCGGCACATCGAAGAAACCCGGCGAACAGGACGGCGGTCCAGGACCGCTGTACGACTTGTGGCTGCGCCTGGCAACCGGTCCGTACGTGACGATCTCGCACGTGCGCGGCAAGGCGAATGCCGGAGGCGTGGGATTTGTCGCGGCCAGCGATATCGTGCTCGCCGACGAAACTGCACAGTTCAGTTTGTCCGAGTTGCTGTTTGGGTTGTACCCCGCCTGTGTCCTGCCGTTCCTGATACGCCGCATCGGATTTCAGAAGGCGCATTACCTCACGCTGATGACCCAGCCCATTTCGGCGAAGCAAGCCTGCGAATGGGGATTGGTGGACGCATGTGAACCCGTGAGCGAAACTTTGTTGCGCCGTCATCTGCAACGGTTGCGGCGACTGTCGAAGACCGGGATTCGACGTTACAAGACCTACGTGAGCCGCGTCAGCGTGCCGTTGCAGGATCTGAAATCACAGGCGGTTGCTGCCAATCTGGAAGTATTCGCCGACGCCGATAATCTGCTGGCCATCACACGGTACGTCGAACGAGGCGTATTTCCCTGGGAGAAATCGTGATGGTCCCCGAGAAGGTATTCATGTTCTCAGGCCAGGGATCGCAGTACTTCCACATGGGAAGGGCTTTGTACGATGGCCACGCCGTTTTCCGCGAGTGGATGGTCCGGCTCGACGATATTGCGCGGCGGTCGTCAGGCAGATCGGTGATCGAGACTCTCTATTCCGACGTGCGCGCCAAGGGAGATCCATTCAAGCGCACCTTGCTGACGCATCCCGCGATATTCATGGTCGAGTATTCGCTCGCGCAATCCTTGATGCACGCGGGCGTAAGGCCGGACATGGTCCTTGGCGTCAGTCTGGGGTCTTTCGCTGCAGCGGCGGTGGCAGGTTTCATTGACGTCGAAGATGCTTTGACCGCCGTGATTCGACAGGCGATTGCGCTCGAGGAATGTGGTGAACCTGGAGGTATGATCGCTGTACTGGCGGATCCGGCGCTGTTTGCAGAGGATTTCCTCAGCAGTCGCAGCGAATTGGCGGCCGTCAATTTTTCCTCGCATTTCGTCGTATCGGCAAGACGGACGGAGCTCGCCGAGATCGAGGTTGCCTTGAAGAAGCACAATGTAGCCTATCAGCAGCTCCCGGTTTCTTTCCCCTTTCATTCGCAGTGGATCGATAAAGCGAAAGCCCCTTTCGAGTCGTTCATGCGGTCGATCCTGCGCAAGCCGGGCCGATTGCCGCTGGTATGCTGCGATCAGACGGCAATTCTGTCCGACCTGTCCGAAGACTTTTTCTGGAATGTCGTGCGCCGCCCTATTCGCTTCCGCGAAACGATAACGCTACTGGAGCAGCAAGGAGGCCGCCGATACATCGACGTCGGCCCGGCCGGTACTCTGGCCACGTTCCTGAAGTACAGGATGTCTGCGACTACCAGGTCGACGGTTCACGCGATTCTGACGCCCTTTGGCGCTGACCAGAAGAATCTGGCGGCCGCGTTGGCGTCGATCCGAAATTAACTCCACGCCGAAGACAAGCCGAATGCGAGTATTTGCCCTCTCGGACATCCACATCGACTACGAAGTGAACGCCAGGTGGATCAAAGATCTGTCCACTGCTGAATATCAGGACGATGTGCTCATTCTTGCCGGCGACGTGACCGATACCTTACGACTCCTCGAGTGGTGCCTCGGCACACTCAGGAAGCGTTTCAAAAAAGTGATGTTCGTACCGGGAAACCACGAATTGTGGGTGATACGCGAAGGCCGCGAAAAGAATTCATTGCAGAAGTTCGACGACGTCTGCGCCGTGGTCGAATCGAGCGGTGCCTCGATGCAGCCGTTTCGCGATCGGGGCGTGTCGATTATTCCGCTGTTGACGTGGTATGACTACTCCTTCGGCGAGCAGAGCGAAGAGCTGAGGGCGATGTGGATGGACTACCGCGCCTGCCGCTGGCCGAGCGGACTCACGGAAAAAGACGTCGCGGCGCACTTTGCCTCGTTCAATGACAAACACTTCAGCCGGGTGGGCGACAAGGTCATCACCTACTCGCACTTTTTGCCGCGCATCGATTTGATGCCCGAGTTCATTCCATGCTCAGGCAAGCTTCTATATCCCATTCTGGGCTCCGCACAATTGGATCGCCAGTTGCGAAGGCTCAACGCAAACATTCACGTCTACGGACACAGCCATGTGAACCGCCAGGTGAAGATCGACGGCGTGTCGTACATCAACAATGCGTTCGGCTATCCGCGCGAAACCCGGATAACGTCGAAGCGCCTGATGTGCATCCATGAGTGCTAGCATCCCTCTCACGCCTGCCGAGATTCATGTCTGGCTCGCTTCTTACGATGAGATAACCGACGAGCGCCTGCATGCAGCCTATCGCGAACTGCTCGATGCCGCCGAGAAGGAGCAGGAGCCGCGGTTTTATTTCGCGAGGGATCGGCGTCGGTACCTGGTTACGCGGGCATTGGTGCGCACAGTATTGTCGCGCTACGTGTCCATCCATCCCACGGAGTGGATCTTTTCCACGAATGCCTATGGCCGCCCCGGCATCGTCAATGTGCAGGCGAGGGATGCAGGTTTGTCGTTCAATATTTCGCACACGCACAGCTTGATCGTCCTGGGGGTGACCAGGCGTCGCGCTTTAGGGGTGGATGTCGAGAATGTCCGCGCCCGTGAGGTATCGATTGATATCGCGGATCACTATTTCGCGCCGCAAGAAGTGGCGGCCCTGACTGCCGTGGCGCCGCATCAACAGCAGTATCGGTTCTTCGAGTACTGGACGTTCAAGGAAGCCTACATCAAGGCGCGTGGCATGGGTTTGTCCCTGCCCCTCGACAAGTTCAGCTTTCGCTATCACGACGATCATGCAGTCGAGATCGCAATTCATCCCGAGCTGGCCGACGACCCAGCGCGCTGGCAGTTCTGGCAGTTCAGGCCAACGCCGGAATATCTGGTGGCGATCTGCGCCGAGCGAGTCGATGCTCAATCTCCGCGCCTGATCGTCCGGCAGGCAATTCCAATGCTTGGCGAACAACCATTCGCTCCGAAATTCCTGCGAGTTTCCAATTAATCATGAAAGGAGAATTAGATGATTGCTTTTGTATTTCCTGGTCAGGGTTCACAGAAACGCGGCATGGGTCAAGGCTTGTTCGATGAAGTGCGCGAATATGCCGCGGTCGAGAAGGACGTTGACGCGATTCTCGGCTATTCCATGCGCAAGCTGTGTTTGGAAGATGTGGGGAATCGGCTGAAAGAAACGCAATTCACCCAGCCCAGTCTCTATGTCGTCAATGCGCTGCATTGCTATAAGGCTATCAGTCAGGGCACGCGTCCTGCCTATGTAGCAGGTCATAGTCTGGGCGAATACAACGCATTGCTCGCGGCGGGCGTATTTGATTTTCTGACCGGGCTGCGGCTGGTGAAGAAGCGTGGCGAACTGATGTCGCAGGCAAAGAATGGCGGCATGGGAGCGGTGATTGGTCTGGGCGCCGACTCGATTGCGAGGGTGATCAAAGAGAACGGGCTGGCGAGTCTCGACGTCGCCAACTTCAATACGCCGTCGCAGACCGTGGTCTCGGGTCCCGTTGACGACATCAAGCGCGCGGGTCCGCTCTTCGAAAAAGCAGGCGCGCAAATGTACATGCCTCTGCAGGTCAGCGCCGCTTTTCATTCACGATATATGGCAGATGCCGCGAAGGCATTTGCTGATTTTCTGGCGCCGATGTCTTTCGCTGCGCCGAAAACGCCCGTCATTGCCAACGCGACCGCCCAGCCGTATCCGGCCGGCAATGCATCGGAATCGGTCAAGTCGCTGCTGGTGAATCAGATCACGCATTCGGTGCAATGGACTGAAAGCATACATTTCCTCATCACTCAGGGCGTCACGCAATTCAGCGAAATGGGTCCCGGAAATGTATTGACGCGAATGGTGCAACAAATTCAGCAACAGATGCTCGTTAGACCGCACGCATGAGGGCTCCAATCCGTACTCGCGCTGCTTTCAATCTTTCCCATGACTAACTTTTCCGTAAAGGAGTAAACCCATGCCCGAGCTAACCACTATTCCCGAGCTAACCACCATTCCCGACGTCGATACGATCGCCGGTCTCATCACAGATCTGGTGGCCTATGCGGCCCGTCAAACCCCGGACTCGATCGCCGATGCGAGCCTGGATGCGTTTGGCATCGAGCATAGGATGCTCATTCTCGGAGGCATACACCGCTGTTTCGGCGTGCAAGTGCCCCCGTCCGAGATCCGGACGGACATTCGCACCGTCCGCCAGCTTTCCCAGTTTCTCGGAACTTTTGTCCACGGCGCCTTACGAACCCGAAGACCCCAACCTCGGTCGTCGGCCCCGCGACGGTTGCTACTCGTGGGCAATGGCGTGCCAGAACACGAGCAGGCGTTTGCGCGGCGCGGATGGCGCGCGACGATGCTCACACATTACGACGTCGCCCACGACGCGGGTCCCCCCGTAGGCGTCATCAATGGCGTCATTGACCAGGTAGAGGCGGCCGATTGGGCCAAACCGTTCGACGTGGTGGGACGCATCGTCGACCTTTACGCCGCTGCGCATATCGAACGCGTGGTTCCCGTTGACGAATTTGCCCTCTTGCCTGCGGCCCTGGCGACAACCCAGCTGGGGATTCCCGGCCTCTCTGTGCGAGGGGTCCGCAACACCCGCGACAAGCTCCACATGCGCCGAGCTCTCGAGCAGGCCGGATTGGCCCAGGTTCGCTACGCCGCCTGCCATGACCTTGCCCAGGCTCAAGCATTCCTCGAGCGAGTCGGAGGACCGATCATCCTCAAACCAGTCTCGGGCACAGGAAGCGATGGAGTGAGTCTTGTCAGAAGCGGGGAGGAGTTGGTTTCTGCCTTCCAGGTGGCCATGGGTGCGGATGGCTTTGCCGGCATCCTCTGCGAAGAATACATAGAGGGACCCGAGGTCAGCCTGGAAGGCTACAGCGTGGACGGGCGCTTTGTACCTGTTGCGCTCACGGACAAGCTCACTGATGAGCGTTTCCTCGAGATTGGCCACCAGCAGCCGTCCTCGCACCCGCAAGGCGTCTTCGAGGCCGCCGCAGATATCGCCGGGCGCGCCCTGGCCGCTCTGGGAATCGAGAATGGCGTCACCCACACAGAGTTCCGGATCTCTACCCGGGGGCCCGTGCTGATTGAAACTCATACCCGTATGGGAGGCGATCGCATTCATGTGCTCACGCAACTCACCACGGGTGTAGACCTCGCAGACTTGATGGTGGCCTTCAGCCTTGGTGAGGCTGTTGACGCCCGTCCCACTCCTCAGGGACGCGCTGCCGCTATTCGCTTCTTAGTAGGCCGGCCCGCGCGAGTTCGCGGCGTGAGGCTGCCAGCCATGGAACCGGGGAATGGCATCTATGCCGTAGTGGTCCCGCCCATAGGCAAAGCGCTCAGTGGCCGAAGTTCCTCGCGGGAACGATTGGGCCACGTCATCGCTACCGGTCCCACGCCCGAACTTGCGGCAAAGACCGCCGAATCCCTCCTGGAGCAGATCCACATCGACTACTTCTGAGTCGTGGCGCTCGACTTCCGTCGGTTGATCAGCCCCGCTGAAATCTGAACGACAAGAGGCATAATGAATCATCAGGAACTGCTACAAGACTTAACCGAGTCCTATCTCAAATCTCTTATCTCCGATGTTTCCGGCTCTTTGAGTTCGGATTTCGACTCATCTGCCCCATTCGGCGAGATCGGGATTGATTCATTCTATGTGCTGAAAATCATCAAACGCCTGGAAGCGGACTTCGGCACGTTGCCCAAGAGCCTGCTCTTCGAAAACTTCAACATCACCGATTTGGCAAAATACTTCGTCACCAAACATGCGCAGAAGCTTTCTGCCAGGTTCGCCGCGGAATTGGAAGGCGCCAGGTCTCCTGCCCCCGCTGGTGGTCGGCAACTGGAACCGGTCAGGGCAATTGAAACAGCAAAGGCGGTAGCCGTGAATGGGCGCAATGTCGCCGTCCAGGCAGTGGGACCCGTTCGCATACTGGAAAGGGAAGCCTGGACGCATCCTGAGTTTGGGACGCTCGTGCGAGGCCTTTACGACCGCTACAAGTACGAAGGCTCTGCATCGCGGGGGACGAGAAAGATCGCGCCGAATCTATTCATCGGAAGCGCAAGACGCGGCTACTTCAACTACGGGCGAAGCAAGAATATTATCCTGCTGTACAGCTATAGCGGACCGCAGGATTATTTGCCGACTCTCCGGGAGGAAATGCACCGGTACTGCGAGGCAAACAACTTTCAGCTCAATATCCTCAATGATGAAGAAATGGAGCCGATCGGCGGAAAAGCTTTTTCCGCGACGCCCTTCGGCGCAATCCAGCGCGTGTTGAATCTCAAGGAGTTTTCCCTGGAAGGCGGCGCGATGCGCCGTTTGCGCTACCAGGTGTCCAAATTCCAGAAATCCGGCGTTTGCAAAACGCAAGAGTATCGTTGCGGCTCCAATCCAGAGACGGACAACAACATCGTCCGCATCATCGACAGATGGTGCGAAGGGAAGACGATGGTCAATCCGCTGGTGCACGAAGTCAAGGCCGAAATTCCTGCCGGCACGTTACCCGGCGAGCACCGGCTCTTCCTCACCTATCTCGACGATGTCCTCCAGAATGTCATCCTCATTAGCGCAATGTCGTCCGAGATAAACGGCTATTTGATGGATCTGGAATTCTATCCTCCCGATATGCCCATGGGAGGCCTGGAGTTTGCGATCGTACAAATGATCAAGGTTCTCGGGGCAGAAGGATGCGAAGTGCTGAGCCTGGGTGGAACCTACGGATGCAAGGTCGATTCTTCGGCCAGTGCGGACCCCGAACTCGAAAAGCTCCTCGATGATCTGCGTCAGCAGAACATTTTCAACGATGAGACCAACCTTCAGTTCAAGAATAAATTCCGCCCGGTAACAAAACCGATTTTCCTGTGTCGCCCGGTAGGAAGCGGCAATCCGGACAACGTCATCGACATCATCATGATGATTGCCGATCCGGAGAGGATGCAGACGTTAGATGGCGAAGACCATACAACGTCTCCGAAACCCACACGCGCAAGTGACCAGCGGTTCGCGATCGAAGGAAATGACCGGTCGCGCGTCCTGTCGGAGTTCGGTTTTAATCCCCTGAACATTCCGCATGAACGCGTCGAGTTCGATCTGAAGACGGACTCCTGGGCTCAACTGCACATGCCCGCAATTGACGCGCAAATGAGGCATCTGCACTCGCAACTTCAGCAGCCCGCGAATGTGGATGACAGTTTGAGAGCAATCTTTCCGTTCACGCATTTTGTTCTCACGGCTTCCGGGCAGGCAGCCGAGCACATTTTTTTCAAAGCCTGGCCGAAGAAAGGTGTCGTACCTCAGAATCTGCTGTTTCCCAGCACCATCTTTCATCAGATCGACAAAGGCTTCACGCCCAGGGAACTGCCTCAACTCGCGATCTTTCAATTGAATTCCCAGGAACAGTACAAAGGCAACATGGCGTGGGATGCGCTACAGGCACAAGTGGCGCAGGATCCGGACGCAATTGCCTGTGTCTGTATCGAGGTGAGCAACAATGCTGCGGGCGGCCATCCCGTTTCCATGCAGCATCTGCGCGATGTTAAAGCCTTGCTTGCCGCGCATTCCATCCCTCTCGTGATCGACGGCACCCGTGTTGTGGAAAATGCGCAGCTCCTGATCGAACGCGAAAAGGAATATGCCGGCAGGAGTCTGTGGGCGGTCGTGCGCGAGATCTTCTCCTGCGCGGATGCAGTCATCGGCAGCTTGACCAAGGATTTCTGCGTGAACAAGGGTGGAATCATCGCCACCAACGACGTCAAGCTGTTCAAAAGACTTCAAGAGATCGTTCATGAAGAAGGCGACGGGATCGATCTGATCGAAAAGAAAATGATTGCGCTTTCACTGCAGAATCGAAAGCACATCGAGACCAAAGTCTTGCGCAGGATGGAGAGCGTTCGCCTCATCTGGCGGGCGTTAAACGAGCGCAATGTTCCAGTCGCGCACCCGGCGGGCGGGCACTGCATTCTGATTGATGTCAGGAACATTCCGGAATTTAAGGAGTTCAAAGATCCGGTCGCTTCGTTCCTGGCGTGGATATATTTGACCACCGGGATTCGCGCGGCCGCACACAGCGTGGGGATGCAGAAGCACACGCCGATAAATGATCTGGTTCGCCTGGCCATCCCCGTCGGCCTGAAGCGGGATCAGATCGACAGTGTGATCGAGAGACTCGTCGATGCATTCGCGAAAAGGGTAAACATCCCCGAAATCGTCATGGAGAGTAGCGCGCCGCGGCCATTAGGAAACGTTAACGCGAACTACAGATTAGAAAAAGTTCGCAACGTTTCACATCCTTCGGCGGCCGACTTGTCAACCGCTTCACCGAAGCCGGCGCAACCTGCCCCGTCACGCGAGGCTGTTACGCCGGAAAACGTTCCCGCAGAAACCCAGCCGGCTGAGACTCCCCTGAATACAAGACCGCGCCGAACGCAAGACGTCGCGATCGTAGGAATGGCCGGCCGCTATCCCAAGGCGAAGAATCTGAGAGAACTGTGGGACAACCTGGCTCGAGGCAGAGATTGTATCGAGGAGATTTCGGCAGACCGTTATGACCGGCGTCTGCAGCATGGAAGCATCGAGATGTACCGCGGCGGCTTCATTGACAACGTGGATAAGTTCGACTCTCTGTTCTTCAACATTTCTCCCAGAGAAGCAGAAATGTTGGACCCTCAGGAGAGGCTTTTTCTGGAGGTGGCCTGGGAAGCAATCGAGGACGCAGGCTACTACCCTGAGATCCTGGCACAGGAGGACGCGTCGCGAAATATAGGCGTGTTCGTCGGTGCCGTATGGGCGATGTATCAAATCGTTGGCGTCGACGAAAAGCACGCCGGTAATAAGGCCGCTCCTAACTCTTTTCTCTGGAGCATCGCCAACCGCGTTTCCTATTGGATGAATCTATCCGGTCCCAGCTTGACGGTAGACACGGCTTGCTCCTCCAGCTTGACGGCCATTTACCTGGCCTGTGAAGCGATCCATACCGGCGAATGTTCCGCCGCCATCGTCGGCGGAGTAAACCTGGACCTGCATCAGGCCAAATTGGATATCAATCAGATAGGCGGCGCGCTGTCGCCTGACGGTGTCTGCCGCACTTTCGGGAAGGGTGCCAATGGATATGTCGCGGGAGAGGGCATTGGTGCGCTTTTTCTCAAGCCTCTGGATCAGGCGCTACAGGACGGCGATCACGTCTATGGCGTGATCAAAAGCGCCGTTGTCAACCACGGCGGCCGGACCAGCGGATATTTCGTCCCCAATCCCAAGGCGCAAGCCAACGTGATTCTGTCGGCGCTCCAGAAAGCGAATATCGGGGCGCGAAGTATCGGATACATCGAGGCACATGGTACAGGCACCGAACTGGGTGACCCGATCGAGATTGCGGGTTTGAGTAACGCCTTCAGCTCCGACAATGTAGAAAATCAAACCTGCGCGATCGGTTCGATCAAGACCAACATAGGCCACCTGGAAGCAGCGGCCGGGGTCGTGAGCGTTTCGAAGGTCCTTCTGCAGATGAAGCATCGTCAGCTTGTGCCTTCGTTGCATTCCTCCGAGCTGAACGAATTCATCGATTTCGGACATTCGCCTTTCTACGTCGTACAGAAGTTGGAAGACTGGAAAGCGAAGGAAGTGGATGGAGTGCGGTTTCCCCTTCGCGCGGGAATCAGCTCGTTCGGCGCAGGCGGGGCGAATGCGCACGTTATCCTGGAGAGTTACGAGCCTGTCGAACGGGTGCCGGAAGAACCAGCGCGACTGACTCAACCGGCGGAATTGATTTTCCCGCTCTCTGCCAGGAACGAGGATCAGTTGCGAGAGACCGTGGTTCGACTCACGAAATTTCTTCAACAGAACGGCGTCGATCTGAATGACGCCGCCTATACCCTCCAACAGGGGCGGAAGTCGTTCGAGCATCGCCTGGCGATCATTGCCAGAACTCGAGAAGAATTGATTGAAAAGCTGACGTGCTTCATAGACGGGAAAAAAGCCGAGGATATAGCTGTCGGCCATACGAAAGGCGCAGAAGGCGTTACACGGTTACTGAATCGAAGGGAGAAACAGGAGTTTATTCGGTTGCTGTCGCAGGGCCGGGATCCTTACAAGATTGCCGCACTGTGGGCCGAAGGTCTGCTTGCGGACTGGCATGGATTTCAATCCAACGGCCCGGGAAAGAGAATCTCTTTGCCAACCTACCCCTTCGCCGGCAAGCGCCACTGGGTCGGCGATCAATCCCCGGTACGCCGCGCATTTCAGCCGGCGGCGGGCATGCACCCGATGGTCGACACCAATGAATCGACCTTCGAACGCCAGCTCTTCAAAAAGACATTCCACGAGCGGGACTTCTTCATCTACGACCACCTCGTGTCCAACATTCCTACGCTGCCCGGCGTGGCCTACCTCGAGCTGGCACGGAAAGCCGGAGAGATTGCGGCCGGCAGACCGGTGCGAAGAATTCAAAACATTATTTGGGTGAGTCCGATTGCAGTCCAGAACTCGACCCCCAAAGAGGTGTTCATCGAACTGAAGCCCAGCGGGAACGCCGTGCAATTCGAAGTTTTCAGCAATGGCGTTGAGGGCAAAAAAATACTTCACTCGCAAGGAAGACTTCTGTACACGGCCAGGGAGGAAGCCCCGCCGGAGCTGGAATACGTCGATCTGGATGCCGTTCGCGCAAGGTGCGCGAAAGCGATCGACGGGAAAGCTGCCTATCCTCTCTTCAAGTCAGTCGGGTTGAATCTGGGCCCGAGCTTCCAGGTGCTCCAGGAAGTCTACAAGAGCGACGACGAAGCCCTGGGAGTTCTGAAGCTACCGGAGTTCCGCCAGGCCGACCTGCAAAGCATGGTTCTCCATCCCTCCATCGTGGATGGTTCTTTACAGGCCGGAATGGCCGCGCGACTCGGCGATAACGTGGGCGAAATGCTGGTCCCGTATTCTATCGGCGAAGTCGAGATCCTGCATCCGCTGCAATCCAACTGCTTCAGCTATACAACGAAGGCGAAGGATGACAAGAAGGACTCGCGCGTCCTCAAATCCAATGTGCTGATTCTGGACGAAGCGGGAAAGGTCTTGGTAAGAGTTCGCCAGTCTACCGGCGTGCCTCTTCGAGACGTTCATCAGAAGTCGGAAAACAATGCGGATGTTGAAGGCTTTTCCAAGCTGTACTATTCGTACGAATGGGAGAAAGCCCCGTTGGGCGCGGAGGATGCGAATCAAAACCGGCGGCACTCGATTTTGCTTTTCGATACAAAGCAAACACTGCGTGATCTTTATCAAGCGCGACTAAGAGAGGCAGGGGCTACGTCCGCAGAAATCATCCTGGTGCGGCCGGGGGAGAGGTTCCAGGAGCTGGACGAACAGTCTTACGAGATCAATCCACAGAGCAAGGATGACTTCGCGCGTCTCTTTGAATCCCTAGCGGAAAGAAACCATTCGATAGAAGATATCTGCTTTGCCTGGCCGATTGGCCATCCTGATTTCGGTAATGAGGACCTTCTCCGGGAGTCACTGGAGAGAGGCGTTTTCTCATTCATGTTCTTGTGCCAGGCCGTGATCAAGGCCAGGCTGGAAGGCAAAGTTCAGCTCCTTTATCTCTATACAGCGAGACCGGATGTGGCGCAACCGCACAACGAGGCGGTGAGCGGCTTTGTCAACACGTTGCATGGGGAGTATCCCAGGCTGCTCTGCAAAACGCTCGAGATCCGGCAGGAGAATGGCGCCTGCGGGCAGATTCTCGACTCGGTTTGGGCGGAACTTCGCGCGCGGACGCAAGATGCGACTGTCGTTCGCTATGAGGCGCAAGAGCGCTATATCCGGAAGCTCAAGGCCTTCGACTTCGAAGAGACCGGAGGCTCTTCTGCTTCTCAAGGCATGGGCCTGAGGGAAAAGGGCGTCTATCTCATCACGGGAGGAGCCGGTGGGCTGGGCCTGATTCTCGCGGAGTTTTTGGTGAAACAGTGCAAGGCGAGACTGGTGCTTACTGGCCGATCCAACCTGTCGAAGGAACGGGAGGCCAGGTTAGACGAGTTCCGAAAGTCAGGCGCGGAAGTACTTTACCTGCGCGCCGATGTCTCCAACCGTGAAGACGTCCAGAATCTGGTCAACGAGAGCAAGTCCCGTTTTGGAGAGATCCACGGCATCATCCACGCCGCCGGCATTGTCCGGGACTCGTATGTCCGGAATAAGACGCTGGAGCAAATGAGCGCGGTGTTGGCTCCGAAGGTCCATGGAACGCTGCATCTGGACGAGCTGACCAGAAATGAAGCGCTGGATTTCTTCGTGATGTTTTCTTCGCTCGCGGCCGTCACCGGCAATCCGGGGCAATGTGACTATAGTTTCGCGAACTATTTCATGGACTCGTATGCGGCCGAGCGCGAACGTCTACGAGCCGAAGGAGCGCGGTCGGGGAAAACGTTGAGTGTCAACTGGTCGCTATGGGCTGACGGCGGAATGAGGCCCGATGAGCAGACGGAACTCGCCTTGAAGAAGACCCTGGGAATCAGGCCCTTGAATGCGGAAACGGGCGTTGAAGCGTTCGTGCAAGGTCTTGCTTCGGGGCGATCCCAGTTTGCCGTGCTCGAAGGTGTTAAGGAGAAGTTGGAGCTGGCGTGGGGTCTGAAAAAGAGAAGCGCTGCGCCTGCGCCACCTGCGTCGTCCAATCAAGGCCCGGCGGCGCCGATTCCTGATGAACGAGACGGATCACTTCTCGCGTGGCTGCAGAATGAATTGTCGCAGATCGTCATGGCATTCCTGAAACTCGATGCCAGCGATGTGTCGACGGACAAGGTTTTGCTGGATCTCGGCTTCGACTCGATCGGCCTGACGACCTTTGCAAACGCGATCAACGAGAAGTTTCAACTCGATATAACACCCATCCTGTTTTTCGATTACCCCTCGATTGCTGAGATTGCGAAACATCTGACCGTGGAGCGGAAGAATGAACTTCTTCGATTCCGTGGTGGTTCCGCTACCGCTACCGCTGCCGCCCCCGAGGCCGTCACGCCGCCACCTGCAACGCACGAGGCGGCGAAATTCGAGATCCGAAAGGGATGGGATCCGGCTGCCCTGGATCGGAAAGCAATGCCATCGCCGGCTTCCGGCGGAGGCTTTTCTCCAGAGCTTCGCTTCGTAAACAAGCCTATCGCGATCGTCGGTATGAGCGGCGTTATGCCCCAATCCGAAGACCTGGAAGAATTCTGGGAGAACTTGAAGAGCTCGAAAGATCTGGTCACGGTCATCCCGCCCGACCGCTGGCGCTGGGAGGACTACTACGGGGATCCCCTCAAGGAAGTGAACAAGTCGAACTCCAAGTGGGGCGGGTTCATGAAAGAGGTCGACAAGTTCGACCCGATGTTCTTTGGGATCTCTCCAAGAGAAGCGCAGATGATAGATCCCCAGCAGCGGATCTTCCTGGAGCACGTCTGGAAGGCGATTGAGGATTCCGGTCAGAAGGTCTCCGATCTTTCTGGCACGAAAACCGGAATATTCGTGGGCGTCGCCACAAATGATTATCTCGAGTACATAACGAGTCGCGGAGCTGTGCTGGACGGGTACACCGCCTCGGGAAACTCTCACTGCGTCCTCGCGAACCGAGTGTCATTCCTGCTTGGCCTGCGCGGACCCAGCGCACCGATCGACACTGCTTGTTCGAGCTCGCTCGTCGCCCTGCACCGAGCCATCGAATCCATCCACACGGGAAGCTGTGATATGGCGATTGTGGGAGGCGTGCATGTCATGCTGAGCCCTGCCGCACACATTTCGTTCGGCTCGGCCGGAATGTTGAGCAGCGATGGGAAATGCAAAACGTTCGACAAGCGGGCGAATGGTTATGTGCGAGGAGAGGGTTGCGGAGCAGTTTTCCTGAAATCTTTATCGGCCGCTGAGGCTGACGGAAATCATATATACGCGGTCATCAAGTCGACGGCGGAGAACCATGGCGGGCGAGTGACGGCACTGACAGCGCCAAACTCAGTTGCACAAGCGGAACTCCTGATCGAGGCATACGAAAAGGGGCACGTCGATCCCACGACCGTTGGATACATCGAGTGCCACGGCACGGGAACGAGCCTGGGAGATCCTATCGAAATTCAAGGGCTCACCAAGGCGTTTTCTGAATTGTACAAGAGGCGCAACAAAGCTCCCGCGGAAACCCCTCACTGCGGTCTGAGCTCCGTGAAGACCAATATCGGCCACCTGGAGACCGCCGCCGGCATTGCTGGTGTGATCAAAGCGTTGCTAGCCATCAGGCACCGGCAGATTCCAGCGAACATCCATCTGGAAGAGATCAATCCCTACATCAATCTCAAAGGGACTCCCTTCTACATTGCAGACAAACTCACTCCGTGGGAAGCCCGCACCGGCGAGGATGGGGTGCCTGTTCCTCGCCGAGCGGGCGTGAGCTCGTTTGGTTTCGGCGGAGCCAATGCCCACGTCGTGCTGGAGGAGTACATCCCTCCGAAACGTCAATCTCCGGCTGGAGCGCACGAGCCACAATTGATCGTGCTGTCCGCGAAAAATGAAGATCGGCTTGAAGCGTACATGCAATCCATCCACGCGTACCTGGAGAAGGAGGAGGTCGAACTCATCGACCTCGCGTATACGCTGCAGGTTGGAAGAGATGAGATGCCGGAAAGACTGGCATTGGTCGTTTCGAGCACAGAAGACTTGAAACAGAAACTCGGAGCGATTCTCCAGGGTGGCGAGAGGCCGCAGGACAGCTACCGCAATCAGATCACAAAGACTGACGCGAAATCCCACATAGCGGACGGCGCCCTCATCGAACGGAAAGAACTTTCCAGACTGGCAGAACTGTGGGTATCGGGCGCGAAAATCGACTGGCGCTTACTCTACAAATCGGGTGTTCCGAGGCGTATTTCTGCTCCAACGTATCCTTTTGTGAGGGAGCGTCATTGGATCGCTGGCGCGGAAGGAAATATTGCCAGGCAGCCACACCAGCCGGCCGCGACCGCGGCGGCGCGCCTGCATCCTCTCATTCATCGCAATGTATCAACATTCCAGGAACAGAAATTCTCTTCCCGTTTCTCTGGTGACGAATTCTTTCTGGCGGATCACGTCGTCGAGACCCAGAAGATCCTGCCGGGCGTCGCCTATATGGAAATGGCCAGAGCCGCAGGAGAGCTGTCAGGGAACGCGAACGTTCGCGTCATTCGAAACCTGACCTGGGAGAGACCGCTTATCGTGGAAGGCGATGCGAAGGAGGTCGAGGTATCGCTTGCGCCCTTCAAGAATGAGGTCAAGTTTGCGGTAAATACCGTCG
>WNFT01001078.1_pt1 | contig 57928 bp, 51 predicted proteins | sample 5400191 | NCBI WGS metagenome assembly WNFT01 (sample SAMN13153359, study PRJNA577476) | soil metagenome | isolation source: 80 cm saprolite under Madrone tree | place: USA:California | collected 2016-06-14 | reverse complement strand
ACCATCATATAGAACGACGTCGTCTTCCCGGCACCGTTCGGGCCCAGCAGACCGACGACCTCTCCACGCTGGATGTCGAGCGACACGTTGTCGACGACCTTGCGGCTCTTGAACCACTTCACCAGCCCTTGCGCGACGAGCCCTTCCATCCCTCAGATCCGTCCCGTCAGTTGTTGCACGACTCGCCGGGCTTGCGCCCCTGCCCGTTCTGCTTGCCTTCCTCGCGGGGGGAGAAGACGGCCTTGACCCGTTCCTGCTTGCCCCCCTGGACGACCGCGCGGTCCTCCGAGAGCTCGATCGTGATGGTGTCACCGCTTACGACGTTGTCGTTCTGCCAGACGCGTGCGTCGCCGATGAGGACCACGCGCTGCTCGAGATCGAAGTACTCGGCGCGGGTGGCCGTGGCGGTGCGGCAGTCACGCGTGATGATGCGCACGGCGCCCGTCGAGACGGTCCGCAGCACACGGTCGCCCTTTTCGGCGAGGTAAACCTCCATCCGATCGGCGTACTGGACCGAGTTGTTCTGCCGGGCGACGACGTTGCCGGTGAAGATGACCAGGCTCTCCTTTCCCAACCGCTCCATCCGGTCGGCGTCCACGGTGAGGGGCTGGTTCCCGTCCCCCTTAGTCTTGGCGGCAGACGGCGCCGGCGCCTGGGCGGGGACGCGCGCGGGAATCGCGAGGGCGACGAGCCCGAGCGCCACCGCCGCGGCGAGTGCGACCCAGCGCCTCATCGCGCCGGGGTCCCGGTGAACGTCGCGCGCACGCGCCCGGCCACCGTCGTCGTGTCGTTCCGCATGCGGACGTCGAGCGCCGTGCCGCTCACCACCGCGCCGTCACGCGAGAGACGCACGGGCGCGTCGGTCCAGAGTCGCCGCTCGGCGCCCTGCCACTGGAGCACGCTCGTCTCGAGCCGGAAGCCGTCGCTCGAGGTCAGCACGACGTTCCGCCGGATCTCCACGTTGCCCGTCTGGTGGAACAGGTCCCCTTCCTCGCCGACCATCGTCCACGAGCGCTCGCGCTCGAAGACGTCCACCGCGATCTTCCTGAGCGCTGTGCGCCCTTCCGGCTCGAACACGAGCGCCTGCTCGGCCCGGAGCCGCCAGCGCACCCCACCGGACACCTCCTCCAGCTCAACCTCCTTGATCCGGAGATCGGCGCTCGAGGTCGCCCCACCCGTGGCCTCGACACGCGCCGTCCGGCTCTTCGCGACCAGCGTGCCGGCCACGGCGACCACGAACACGGCCACGACGACCAGGATCAGGCCGGCGAGGCGCCTGGGATCGCTCAACCGGGGTTTGTGCGATGTCATGAGTCGCAGTACGGTCCCTAGATGCAATTTCGGTACCAGCCTATCACAGCCCACCGGAGGAAGAGAAGAGAAAACGGCGGACGCTAGACGATTTTCGCTCGCAGGATGTCGTGCATGTGGATGAGGCCGATGGGTCGGCTCTCACCGTCGACGATCACGAGGCTCGTGATCTCCAACGTCTCCATCACCTCGAGCGCCTTGGCGGCGAGATCGTCGCCGCGGATCGTCTTCGGCTCCCGAGTCGCCACCTCGCTCGCGCTCAGGGAATCGATCGGCATGCCGCTCAGAAGGAGGCGACGCAGATCGCCGTCCGTGATGATGCCGACGAGCCGACCCGCGCCATCCACGACGGTCGTCATGCCCTTCCGTTTCTTCGTCATCTCCACGATCACGTCGCGTAACGGCGTCGTCTGCCGCACGAGCGGGACGGCCTCGCCCGTGAGCATCAGGTCCGCGACGCGGAAGAGGGCGCGCCAGCCGAGGGTTCCCCGAGGGTGGAGCGCCGCGTAGTCCTCGGGCCGAAGGCCCCGGAGCTCGAGGAGCACCATCGCGAGGGCGTCGCCAACGGCCAGCGCTGCTGTGGTGCTGGAGGTCGGCGCCAGGTTCATCGGGCACGCCTCCTCAGGCACGCTGACGTCGAGCACCACCTCGCACTGGCGGGCGAGCGTCGAAGTCGGATTCCCCGTGAGGAGCACGATCGGCACGCCGAGGCGCTTGAGCGGCGGCAGGACCGCGAGCACCTCGTCGGTCTCGCCCGAGTTCGACAGGGCGAGCACCACGTCTCCACGCGCCACCATGCCGATGTCGCCATGGACGCCCTCGGCGGGGTGGAGAAAGTACGCCGGCGTGCCCGTCGAAGCGAGCGTCGCCGCGATCTTGCGCCCCACCAGCCCCGACTTGCCCATCCCCGTCACGATCACGCGGCCGGCGCAGCGGCGGAGCAACTCGACGGCGCGCTCGAAGCTCGCGTCGAGCTTCGGGATCAGCCCGAGGATCGCCTCGGCCTCGAGGCGGAGGACACGCTCGGCCAGTCGCCGGATCATCGCGCGAGAGCCGCGGCGATCGAGGTGATCTCGTCCAGGAGCCGCGGGAGGTCGTCGAGGCGCAGCATGTTCGGCCCGTCGGACAGCGGCCGACCGTCCGGCAGCGTCCGGTCGGGATCCTCGTGCATCTCCATGAAGAGCGCGTCGATCCCGACGGCGACCGCCGCCCGGGCGAGCGCGGGGACGTATTTCCGCTCACCCGCCGAGCGGTCGCCGGCGCCGCCCGGCAGCTGCACGGAGTGTGTCGCGTCGAAGACGACGGGGAAGCCGAGGGCGCGCATATCTTGCAGTCCGCGCATGTCCACCACGAGGTTATGGTAGCCGAACGAGGTGCCGCGCTCGGTGAGGAGAATCGAGCGGTTGCCGACCGAGACGATCTTGTCGACGACGTTTCGCATGTCGTCGGGCGCCAGGAACTGCCCCTTTTTGACGTTCACGGGCTTGCCCGTCAGAGCCACGGCGACGACGAGGTCGGTCTGGCGGCAGAGAAACGCGGGAATCTGGAGCACGTCGAGCACCTCGGCCGCGGGCGCGACCTCCGCCACCTGGTGCACGTCGGAGAGCACGGGCACGCCGAGCGTGTCGCGGACCTTCTTCAAGATGCGGAGCCCCTCGATGAGACCGGGCCCACGGTAGCCGCGGACCGACGAGCGGTTGGCCTTGTCGTAGGACGATTTGTAGATGAAGGGCACGCGTCGGTCGGCCGCGATCGTCGCGATCCGCTCGGCCGTCTCGAGCGCGTGCTTCTCGTTTTCGATCGCGCACGGTCCGCCGATGAGCGCCAGCGGTTGGCCGCCGCCCAGCACGACCCTGCCGATCCGGATTATTGTAGCGGGGGCCGCGAGCTCGCCTTCGGCCGAGGGTGGCCTGCCGGAGGTGCGGGGTGGCTCCGTTGTAGCGGGGGCCGCGAGGTCGCCTTCGACCGAGGGTGGCCTGCTGGAGGTGCGGCCTGGCTCCGCATCGCCCGATCGGGTCCTGGCCGGTGCGGCTCGGCGTGGCTCCGTCACGCTCGTTCCGGGCTCTGGCGATCGCTTGCGCCGGCGTGGCGGCGTCATGCGCCCGCATGCTCCAGCGCGGCCCGGATGAAGCCGGCGAAGAGTGGGTGCGGATCCCAGGGCCGTGAGCGGAACTCCGGGTGGAACTGCCCGGCCACGAAGTACGGGTGCTCGGGAATCTCGATGATCTCGACGAGCTGCTTCTCGGCCCAGATCCCCGAGATGCGGAGCCCATGCTTCTCGAGCCTGTGGACGTAGTCGTTGTTGACCTCGTACCGGTGGCGGTGCCGCTCCTGAATGATCCCCTGCCCGTACAGGCGTGAGGCGAGGCTGCCCTCGCCGAGCACGATCGGATAGAGGCCGAGGCGCATCGTCCCGCCCTTGTCGGCGATCGTGCGCTGCTCGGGCAGGAGGTCGATGAGGTTGTGGGCGGGGTGGGGCTCGAATTCCGTGGAGTTGGCGCCGGCCAGGCCGCAGACGCTGCGCGCGTACTCGATCACCGCGCACTGCATCCCGAGACAGATCCCGAAGTACGGCACGCCCCGCTCGCGTGCGTAGCGGACCGCCTGGACCTTGCCCTCGATCCCCCGGTCGCCGAAGCCGCCGGGCACCAGGATGCCGTGGACGTCGGCGAAGGGCGCGTCGGCGCCCATCTTCTCGACGTGCTCGGCGTCCACCCATTGGATGTCCACGCGCGCCTCGTTGGCGATCCCGCCGTGGGCGAGCGCCTCGATCAGGCTCTTGTACGAGTCCTTCAGGTCGATGTACTTGCCGACGACGGCGACCCGCGTCGCAGCGCGGGGCGACTTCACGCGACGGACGACGGCCTCCCACCGCGAGAGGTCGCAGGGGCGCGGCTCGAGCCCGAGGAGCTTCGTGACGATCTCGTCGAGGCCCTCCTTGTGGAAGACCAGCGGGACCTCGTAGATGGTCTCCACGTCCTTGGCGGTGATGACCGCCTCCTCCTCGACGTCGCAGAAGAGGGCGATTTTCGACTTGATGCCCGGCGGCAAATAGCGGTCGGTGCGGCAGAGGAGGATGTCCGGCTGAATCCCGATCGCGCGAAGCTCCTTCACGGAGTGCTGTGTCGCCTTGGTCTTGAGCTCCGACGCCGCCTGCATGAACGGCACGAGGGTCAGGTGCACGTAGAGGACGTTCTCGCGGCCGACGTCCTTCTTGAACTGGCGGATCGCCTCGAGAAACGGGAGCCCCTCGATGTCGCCCACGGTCCCACCGACCTCGACGATGACGACGTCCGTGTCGCGCGCGACGCGACGGATCGACGCCTTGATCTCGTCGGTGATGTGCGGGATCACCTGGACGGTCCGGCCGAGGTAATCACCGCGCCGCTCCTTTTGGATGACGGAGAAGTAGACCTTCCCCGTCGTCACGTTGTGGTCACGCGTCACACGGCCCGAGGTGAACCGCTCGTAGTGCCCGAGGTCGAGGTCGGTCTCACCGCCGTCGTCGGTGACGAACACCTCGCCGTGCTGATACGGGCTCATCGTCCCCGCGTCGACGTTAATGTAAGGGTCCATCTTCTGTAGCGTGACGCGGAGGCCCCGCGCCTCGAGGAGTGACCCGATCGAGGCGGCCGCGAGGCCCTTGCCCAACGACGACACGACGCCGCCGGTCACGAAGATGTATTTCGGGGCCACCTCAGCCTCCCTTCGTCAGCAGTCGCCGGACCTGTTCGATCTCCGTCGCACGGTCCGTGATGCGACCGTCCAACCGCCCGTCCCGCAGCTCGGTGAGGACACGCGCGACTGCCGGCCCGCGCGGGACGCCGAGCGCGATGACCTCGTCCCCGGACAGGGAGACGGGCGCGCGGTCGAGCCCGAGGTACCAATCGAGCGCGGCGCGCGCGTTGCCGTCGCCCACGAGCCAGAGCCAGGCCAGCGCCACGGGAGCGAGCTCGCGGAGCAGGCGCGCACGGGTGCTCGGCGCGCTCGCCGCGGAGAGCCGCGCCAGGCGCGCCCGCCCCTCGCCGAGGGCGTGTCGGAGGCGCGCGAGGGGCTCGCCCGCGAACGCCAGCCGCTCGAGTGCGGCGCTCGCAACCGCCGACGGCTGGTCGGCCGTGAGCGCGAGCGCGCCGAGCTCGACCGGCTCGGCGCCGAGGCCGCGCTGCCGCGCCCACGCGAGCGTCCCGGGCAGCTCGGTGACGAGGCGCCCGGTCGCCGCGGTGAACCGGTAGCGGGGATCCAGGAGACGGAAGGCGCCGCCCCTCCCGAGCCGCGCCAGCGTCTCCGCGGCGTGCGGCTCGACGAGGATCCGCTCGAGTTCGGCGACGATCCGTTGTCCCGAGAGCGCCGCGTACGGCGCGAGGCGGAGCGCGAGCGTCTGCGCCCGGGCGGTCGCCGCATCCGGGGCGAGGCCGAAGCGCGTCGCGTAGCGCGCGGCCCTGAACAGGCGCGTCGGATCCTCCACGTACGACAGCGGGTGGAGCACGCGTAGACGCTGGCGCGCGAGGTCGGCCCGCCCGCCGAGCGGATCGAACAGGCCGAAGGCGCCGGAGTGGAGCTCGACGGCCATCGCGTTGATGGTGAAGTCGCGGCGCCGCAGGTCCGCGTCGATTCCCGCCGGCATCACCCGCGGTAGCACCCCCCTCGATTCGTAGCGCTCGCTCCGTGCCGTCGCCACGTCGATCCGTCCGACGCGCGGCGCCTGGACGGACGCCGTGAGGAAGCGACGATGCTCGCGGACGACGCCGCCGAGCGCGCGCGCGAGGTCGCGCGCCACGGCCGGACCATCGCCCTCGACGACGATGTCGAGATCGGTGGATGCCACTTCCGCGTCGCGCCAGAGGTCGCGGACCATCCCGCCGACCAGGAACGCGTGCGCCCCCTGCGCCGCCGCGCACCGCCCGATCGACGCGAGCAGCACCTGCGTGTCGGCGGGGAGTCGTCGCGCCACGCGGGGCGCCGTGGGGACGGCGGGCGGCGAGGCCGCCCCGGGTGCGACCGCGCCCACCGGGGGGCCCCGGCGGTCGCGCACGACCACAAGCGGCGCGCCCTGCGCGAGGAGCCGGCGCACCGTCACCTCGCTCGCCGTGGGCTCCACGCGGGGAAGGTCGCGGGCGATGACGGTGGACGCCAGGTCGTCGAGGCCGAGGCGACTCGCTCGGACGAGGTCCTCGCGCAGGACGTACCGCCCGTCCGCGACGACGATCACCGCGTCGCGCTTCCTCGCCACCCGCAAGGCGGCGCCGATGGCGAGTGGCGCGCGCGTCCACGCGACCGCGGCGTTGACGAGGTCGGTCGCCACGAGGCTCACCTGGGGATACACGTGGGCGCGCTTCGCCACGCTCATGCCCTGGGGTGGAAGCGCCGGTACATCCGCGCGAGCGCGGAGGTCGGTAGATGGGTGTAGATCTGGGTCGTTGCGATGTCGGCGTGGCCGAGCATGGCCTGCACGGAGCGCAGGTCGGCGCCGCCCTCGAGGAGATGGCTCGCGAAGGAGTGACGGAGCATGTGCGGCGACACCTGGGCCCGGAGTCCGGCGCGCGTCGCGGCGCGGCGGACGACGATCCAGAGCGACTGGCGCGAGAGCCGCCCCCCGCGAGGGTTCACGAAGAGGCGGCCGCTATCGCGCCGACGCGTGTGGAGCGGCCGGACCTCCCTGAGGTAGCGTGTGACCCAAGCGGAGGCCTCGGCGCCGACCGGCACGAGCCGTTGTTTCTTGCCCTTGCCCGTGCAGACCACGTACCCGGATTGTAGATTGAGATCCTCTCCCCTGAGGTCGAGGCACTCCGAAGCGCGCATCCCTGTCGCGTAGAGGAGCTCGAGGATCGCGCGGTCGCGCACGCCGCGGGGCTCGGCAATGTCCGGCGCCTCGACGAGCGCCGTCACCGTCTCCCGCGACAGCGTCCGGGGCAGCGAGCGTCCGCGCCGCGGGGCCTCGAGGTGCTCCGTGGGGTCGCGCTCGAGCGCCCCCTCACGAAGCAAGTGACGGTAGAGTCCACGCACCGCGGACATCCGGCGCGCGACGCTCGAGGGCCGGAGGCCGCGCCTCCGGAGCCCTGCCAGATACGCGACGAGATCGTCGGGCGCGAGACTTGCGAGGGTGCGGCGGTGGCGGCGGAGGAACTCCGTGAAGTCGGTGAGGTCGCTGCGGTAGGCGGCGAGGGTATTTCGAGACGCCCCCTGCTCCGCTTGCAGGGCGCCGAGATACCCAACGACGACCTCGGTCATAGGGTGACCACGTCGAATCTTATCACGGCGCCCCACGAATCGCGAAACCGCCGGCCGGGCGGGTAGTGTGTTGAGCCACTCCCCGCGGGCGCGCTCACGCGCCGGGGCTGCTCCGGGGCTCGGCGCGCGGCAGCATCCGGAGGAGCGCGGTGCGCTCCGGAAGATCGAGGACCACGCTGGCCGACCAGAAGAGGCCGACGGCTCCCGCGATCGTTCCCCCGAGCCACAGGACGTCCACCAGGAGTGACCGCGACCCGGGCCACACGAGGACGGCGAGCCCGCACCACACGAGGAGGGGAAGCGACGCCGCGAGCGTCCGGGCCACGCTCGCGACCAGTGCGCGCCCGCCGAGGGGCCCGAGCCGTCGTCGGGCTGCCCAGAGGAGCGCCACGAGGTTGACGTAGGCGCCGACGGACGATGCGCCGGCGAGGCCCGCGTGACCGAGCGGCGCCATCATGACGAGCGCGGCGAGCACGTTGGCGCCGACGGCGACGATGCCGAGGCGAACCGCGGTGCCCGCCTCGCCGAGCGCGTAGAAGACCTGCGCGGTGATGCGCGAACCCGCGAAGCCGGCGAGACCGATCGCGTACCACGCGAGCGCGTCGGCGGTGGCGGCCGTCTCGGCGGGCCCGAACTTCCCCCGCTCGAAGAGCACGCGGACGATCGGTGCGCGCAGGACCACGAGGCCGGCCATGGCCGGCAGCGCAATGTACGCGGCGAGGCGGAGCGAGAAGTTCAGGGTGTCGGCCACGGCCCGCGTCTCGCGCGCCGCCGCCTGCCGGGCCATCACGGGCAACGAGGCCGACGCGAGCGCGATCCCGAAGACGCCGAGGGGGAACTCCATGACCCGATCGGCGTAGTAGAGGTACGAGATCGACCCCGGCCGAAGCAGCGAGGCGAGGAGCGTGTTCACGAAGACCATCACCTGCACCGCGGCGAGCCCGAACACCGCGGGCAGGAGCAAACGGAGCAGTCGCGCGAGGGCCGGGTGGCGGAACTGAGATCCGGGCAGGACCAGGAGCCCGGACCGGCGAAGGCTCGGCAGCTGGACCAGGAGCTGGCCGATGCCGCCCAGCAGGACCCCGATCGCGAGCGAGAGGATCGGTGGATCCACCCGCGACGCGAGCAGCGAGATGGCGAGGATCATCCCCACGTTCTGGACGGCGGGGCCGAGCGCGCTGGCGAAGAACCGCCCCTGTGCGTTCAGTGCGCCGGCGGCGAGCGCTGCGAGCCCGACCAAGACGACATACGGGAACATCACGCGCGTGAGGAGCACCGCGAGCCCCCCCCGCGCGGGGTCCTCCGCGATGCCTGGCGCGATCGCCGTCACGAGCCACGGCGCCGTCGCGATGCCGAGCAGCGCCGTCACGCCGAGGGCGACGAGCGCCAGCGCCAAGACCGCGCGGAGCATCCGGAGGACCTCGGGTCGCGACTGCGTCACGAAGTATTCCGAGAAGACGGGGATCATCGCCGTGGACAAGGCCCCCTCGGCGAGGAGGCGTCGCAGGATGTTCGGGATTCGGAACGCGACGAAGAACGCGTCGGTCACCGGCCCGGCGCCGAACACGAGCGCGACGACGATGTCACGGACGAAGCCGACCACGCGGCTCACGAGCGTCGCGCTTCCGATGGACCCGAGCGCCCGGACCACCTGCCGTTCCGTCGAGCTCACCTTGAATTCGTCCCATCGTTCGGGCATGATGCAGCGCGTGCGACGCGCCGCCCCGCCGGCCTCTCGAGGGCCGGGCGCGGCGCGGACCTCACGACGAAAGGAGCGTTCAGGTGGCGAATACGAAGTCGGCGATCAAGCGCATCCGTCAAAACGAGCGACGGCGGCTCCGCAACCGGACCGTGCGGTCCCGGGTGCGTACCCTGATCAAGGCGGCGCGCGCTGCGGAAGGCCCGGCCGCGCCCCCGGCGATCCTCGGAGCGATCCGCGCTCTCGACAAGGCCATGTCGAAGGGCGTGCTTCACGCGAACACCGCGTCCCGCAAGAAGTCCGCGCTCGCTCGCCGACTCGCCGCTCACCGCTGATCCGCGGCCGCGAGCTCGTGGAGCAGCTCTGACGCCGCGCGCGTGAGGCGCGCGCCCCCGTCCGGGCCGTACAGGCTCGCGCACGCGACGTAGGCGCTCCGGCTGTAGTCCTCGGCCGTGAGGAAATACCCGAGGTAGTCGTTCGACACGCCGGCGACGAAGGCGTGCATCCCGGCGGCCTGTCCCGTCTCCTTCACCGCGCGACCGAGCCGGGCCTGGAGTTCGCCCGGGATCGTCACCCAGGCTGTTCCGCCGAGCGCGCCGGCGGTCAGCTCGGTCTCCCGCGGGAGCGTGCGCCCGAGGGGGAGCGTCAGCGCCCTCGGCATCCAGGGACGCGTGCAGTTCCGGAGCGAGAGGGTGGGCGCGGGGAGCCGGACGCGCGCGGTCCGCGTCGTGAGCGTGCTGACGAGCTCGGGGGTGGCGCGCGCCCACGCCTCTTCGACGGCGGTGGCGAGGGTCCGCGCGTCGGCGACGAGCGCGGTCGGGCCGTGGCGCCTGGGGCTCACGTCGCCCACGGCGCCGTTCACGAAGAGGGCCGGGACCCGTAAGCGCCGCTCGAGCTCGCGCGCGGCCACGCCCATGACGTCGCCGGAGTACTTGAGGTTGCGGGCGCCGAGGATCGTCCCGTGGATCGCATAGTTCCACAGGAGCGCAATCGGCGCGCCCGTCGGCGACACGACCCGGAGTACCACGATCTCGGGGTCCACGGGCTGGTCGAGGCGACCGGCCGTCAGCGCGGGTCCGTCGATGCGCGCGGTGCCGATGCGCGACGGCGCCCTCCCAGCCTCGGCTCGCTGTACGGCCTCGACCACCGTGTCGAGGAACGCCCGCAACACCTCCCCGTCGAAGCGGTCGGTCGCCAGGATCCCCATCAGCCACGAGTCCAGGAAGGCACCTGGACCGGAGTGGGTGTGGGACGCCGAGACGATGAGCGTCCCGGGGCGCGACCCCGCGTCCTCGAGCCGTTGCTGGACGGCGTCCACGAACGCCCGATCCACCGCGATGAGATCTACCGTCACCCACGTGAGCCTGGCGGTGGCCGTCTCGACGACGAGCGCCCTGGCGGCCGGCGCGTCGAGCTCGCCCTCGGCCGGCCGGAACCAGAACGCGTGGGGGTGGAGGCCGAAGAGGTCCGGCACGAGCAGGCGGCGTCGGACGCTTCCGTAGCCGGCGAGCGGCGTGCCCGGCGGCACGCGCAGCGGGACCATCGCCGCGCCGGCGCGGAGAGGCTCGACGGCTGGCGCCCCGCGCGCCTCTCGGCGGCCGCCCTCGGCGGACACGGCGTGGCGGGTCTCGATGAACGGCGCGACCGCGATCCACCCGAGACACGCGACGAGGGCGAGTGCCCGCAGCGTCACCTCGCGGCACACAGGTCGGAGACGAGCACGGTCAGCTCCGCACGGGGCTCGCCGCCCGACTTGACCTGCCGCTCGACCTCCCAGCACCGTCGGAGCTTCTCCGCGAGGAGCGCGGCGGGGTCGCCGTGGCCGAGCGCCTCGACCACCGCGGGCGGAAGCCGGAGGGCGCGCGCGATTTCCGCGGGCGGCTGGCCGCGCTCAACGAGCGTCCGTACCGCCCAGGCCACGCGGAGGTCGCGCGTCAGGAGTACCAGCATGCGCATCGGCTCCTCGATGGCGAGGAGCCGCTCGAGCGTCCGGAGCGCCAGGGGCAGGTCGCGACGCTGCACGGCGCGCGTGAGCTCGAAGATGTCGGCGAGCCGGTGCTCCCCCACGATCGCGCCGACCTCCTTCACCCCCACGCTCCGGTTGTCGGCGCCACCCGCGAGCGCCGCCTTCTTGACCTCACCGAGTAGGACCGCCCCGTCCTCCCCCACCCACTCGATCAGCAGCTTCGCCGCTTCCGCGCTGACCTCGAGATCCTCGGCCGCGGCGCGCTGGCGGAGCCACCCCGCGAGCTCGCGCCCCTGGCGAGCCGGAAGGTCCACGATGTGAGCCGCCGACACGGCCTGGACGAGCCAGTGATCGGTGCGCCGGTCGCGTGAGGCGCGGAGGCCCTCGTCCGCGAGGAGCACCAGGCGCGTCGCGGGGTTCGGGTCACGGGCGTAGGCGCCAAGCGCCTCGGCGTGCCGCGGGCCGAGCGCCTGGGCGTGGCGGACGACGACCAGGCGCACGCCGCCCAGCAGCGGAAGCGTCATCGCCGAGGTGACGACGGCCTGCACATCTGCCTCGCTGCCGTCGAGCACCTCGCGGGCGAGCGCGGCCCCGGCGGGGTCCGGGAAGAGGTGCCGGGTGACGAGCGCGAGCGCATCGTCGAGGAGCTGGGCGTCCGGTCCGTGGAGCAGGAGCACCGGAGGCAGCTCGCCGCGCTCGACGAGTCGCAGGAAGCCCGTGGAGTCCAACGATCAGAAGCGGTCGATCGTGAGGCTCACGATCGCCCGTGCGATGTCCACCGCCGCCGCGCGCAGCGCGGTCTCCTCACGGGAGATCGTCTGTGAGACCGCGCCCACCACGCGGAAGTCGGATTTCTCCTGGAACCGCGGCTCCTCGAAGAGGAGCGTGTTGCTCCGCGCGTCGCGCATCTTCAGATTCATGGTGACGAGGAGCCGGTACTGCTGGATGTTGGCGCGCGGGTCGAACGCGACCGCCTGGATCTGGTAGCCCACGACCTCGCCCTCGAGGATCGCGTCCGCCTCGCCCGGCTTGACGACGCGCAGGCGGCCGTTGGTGGAGAACGCCTGGACGACCGCTTGCGTGAGGAAGTTCTCCACCGCCGGCTCGGCAGTGCGGTTCACGAACACGGGGACGGCGACGGTCTTGATCCGGTCCGGAAGATTGCCGCGGAGCGAGTAGCCGCAGGCGGCGAGGACCACCGCCACGGCCATGAGCGCCAGGGCCCGTCGCGTCACGCGCGGGTCACGATGTTGACCAGCCGATTCGGGACGACGACGACCTTCTCGACACGGCGCGAGGCCACCCAGGGCCGTACCCGATCGTCCCCCAAGGCTAGCTGGCGCACACGGTCCTCGGCGGCGTCGACGTCCACGACGAGCCGCCCGCGCACCTTGCCGTCCACCTGGACGACGATCGTGACCTCCTCCTTCTTGAGCGCGGCCGGGTCGGCCACCGGCCAGCGCCGCCTGAAGACGCTCTCGCGATGGCCGAGCTGCGCCCACAGCTCCTCGGTGATGTGCGGACAGAAGGGCCCGAGCAGGAGGATGACGGTCTCGACCGCCTCGCTGAGAAGGACCAGGCGCTCGGCGGCGGGGACCGCGTCGGGAGACATGGCCTCGAACGCATAGAGCGCGTTGACCAGCTCCATGATCGCGCTGATCGCGGTATTGAAGTGAAAGTCGTGCTCGATGTCCTCGGTGACGCGCTGGATCGTCTCGTGGATCTGGCGCCGGAACGCCCGACCGGCTTCCGTCGACGGGGTCGGAACGGTGGCAGCCCTCGCGCGATCCGGGGGGCCATCGGCGGGACGCCTCGCCCCCCCGACCTCATCAAGGTGGGCGAGGACGAAGCGCCAGACGCGATTGAGGAACCGGGAGGCGCCCTCGACACCGTGGTCGTTCCACTCGAGATCCTTCTCGGGCGGCGCCGCGAACAGCTCGAAGAGCCGTCCGGTGTCGGCGCCGTACTTCTCACGGATAAAGTCGTCCGACACCACGTTGCCTTTGGACTTGGACATCTTCGCGCCGTCCTTGATCACCATCCCCTGGGAGAGGAGCGCGGTGAACGGCTCGTCGACCTTCACGAGCCCGAGGTCGCGGAGAACCTTCGTGTAGAAGCGCGCGTAGAGGAGGTGGAGCACGGCGTGCTCGATCCCGCCAATGTACTGGTCGACGGGCATCCAGTACTCGGCCGCGCCACGCTCGAACATGCCGCCCTCGTAGTGCGGCGAGCAGTAACGGAAGAAGTACCACGACGACTCCACGAACGTGTCCATCGTGTCCGTGTCGCGGCGCGCGCGGCCGCGGCAGCGCGGGCACTTGGCGTTGACGAAGCTCGTCACGTTCGCGAGCGGGGAGCCGCCCTTGCCGCTGATCTGCACGTCGCGCGGGAGGACGACGGGGAGATTCTCCTCCGCTTCGGGCACCATTCCGCAGGTATCGCAGTAGAGGACGGGGATCGGCGCTCCCCAGTACCGTTGTCTACTGATCCCCCAGTCGCGGAGCCGGTAGTTCACCTTCGCCTCGCCGAGGCCCTGCGCCACGAGCCAGTCGGTCGCCTTCCGCTTCGCGTCGGCGACGGTGAGGCCGTCGAGGAAGCCCGAGTTGATCTTGATCCCGTCGCCCGTGTAGGCCTCCCCGGTCCAGCCCGGCGGCCGCCTCACCGTCTCGATGATCGGCAGGCCGTGCTGCCGGGCAAAGTCCCAGTCGCGCTGGTCCTCGCCCGGCACCGCCATGATCGCCCCCGTGCCGTAGCCCGTCAGCACGTAGTTGCCGAGGAAGAGCGGGATCACCGCGCCGTTGAACGGGTTGACGACACGCGCCAGGAGGCGGAGACCACGCTTGGGCCGGTCGGCGGCGAGCCGCTCGATCTCCGACTCCTTCGCCACCTCCGCGCGGAACTGCGCAACGGCCGCCCGTTCGCCCGCGTCAGTGACGAGGTGATCGACGACCGGGTGCTCCGGCGCGAGCACCGCGTAGGTCATGCCGAATGCGGTGTCAGGACGCGTCGTGAAGACGCGGACCCGGACCCCGGGCCGACCCACCGTTGGGAGATCGAACTCGACGCCCTCGCTCCGGCCGATCCAGTTCCGCTGCATCGTGAGCACACGCTCGGGCCAGCCGGGGAGGCGGTCGCACCAGGCGAGCAGCTCGTCGGCATACGCGGTGATCTTGAAGAACCAGCCGTCGATCTCCCGCGGCGTCACCTCGGAGTTGCACCGCCAGCAGCGGCCATCCTCCACCTGCTCGTTGGCGAGGACGGTCTGGCAGGAGGGGCACCAGTTGACGGTCGAGCGCTTCCGGTATGCGAGCCCGCGCTCGAGCATGCGGATGAAGATGAGCTGCTCCCATTTATAGTAATCGGGCTCACAGGTATTGACCTCGCGATCCCAGTCGTAGGAGAGCCCGAGCTTCTTGAGCTGGGCGCGCATGTAGTCGATGTTCTCGTAGGTCCAGATCGCGGGGTGAACGCCGTGCTCGATGGCCGCGTTCTCGGCGGGCAGGCCGAAGGCGTCCCAGCCCATCGGGTGGAGCACGTTGAAGCCGCGCATCGCCTTGTAACGGGCGAGGAGGTCGCCGATCGCGTAGTTGCGCACGTGACCCATGTGAATGCGCCCGGACGGGTACGGAAACATCTCGAGGCAGTAGAACTTCGGGCGGCTCGGGTCTTCGGTGACGCGGAACTGCTTCCGCTCCTCCCAGGCCCGCTGCCACTTCGCCTCGATCTCCCCGAACGGGTATCGGTCGCTCGACATAATTGGGCTAGAGTTTTACATGGTTAGCTGGCAGGAGCAACAAAGGGGAGGGGGCGGGGCGGAGAGCCCGAACCCCCTCCCGAGACGGCTACTTCTTCACGCCGAGCAGATCGAGGGCTTCATTCGCCTGCTTCACGGAGTCCGCGTGCTTCCCTTCCTTGTGCAGCGCCTCGGCCTTGTCCAGCATCGACACGGCCTTCTTCACCTTGTCGCTGTTCGCGTCCATCGTCGCCGCCGCGTCACGCCCCTGCTTGACGAGCGTGGGGCACATGTTCGCCGTCGCCGTCCCGGCCGCGAACGTCAGGCCCACAACGACGGCGGTCACTGCCATGAGCGTCTTCATTCGTGTGTCACCCCCTCGCACGCCAGGTTGGCTCCACCATTCTAACCGCCCGACCCGCCCTTAGGTTCCACGGATTCTGCCGGGTGAAAGTGGTCGAAGATGCGCTGCGCGACTCGCGGCGTCACCTTGGGGACCGCGGCGAGCTCGGCCACCGACGACTCGCGGACGCGTCGGGCCGAGCCGAGGCTCTTGAGGAGGCTCGTCCGGATCGTCGGCCCGACGCCGGGGATCGTGTCCAGCACGGACTGCAACGTCCGCCTCGACCGGAGCTTCTTGTGGTACGTGATCGCGAAGCGGTGCGCCTCGTCGCGGACCTTCTGAAGCGTGTGGAGCGCGGGCGACGTCGGGTCGAGCACAAGCGGCTGGAGGCTCTCGCCGACGTAGACCTCCTCCTGTTGTTTGGCAAGCGCGACGACCGAGAGGTAGTCGAGGCCGAGGTCCTGGAGCACCTTGAGCCCCACATTGAGTTGGCCGCGGCCGCCGTCGATCAGGACCAGATCCGGCAGGGGCGTCCCCTGCTCCAGCGCCCGCGCGAACCGCCGCGTGAGGACTTCGCCGAGCGCGGCGAAGTCGTCCGCGCCGGCGACGCTCTTGATGCGGAACCGCTTGTAGTCGTCCTTCTTCATGCTCCCGTTTTCCCACACGACCATGGAGCCGACTTGCTCGCTGCCCTGGACATGGGAGATGTCGTAGCCCTCGATCCGGTTCGGGAGCCCGGGCAGCGTGAGCGCGCGGCGCAGCTCCTCGAGCACGACCTGCTGGCGGTCGTCGCGGGAGAGGAGATGGTTCTGGAGCGCGATGGCCGCGTTCGCCTCCGCCATCGCGACGAACTCGCGCTTCGCCCCCCGCTGGGGCACCAGGAGCTGGACTCGGCGGCCGGCGAGCGTGGAGAGCCACTCCGTCGTGAGCTCGGCCTCCGGGAGCTCCTCGGAGACCAGGATCTCCGGCGCGGGCGTGACCGCCTTGCGGTAGAACTGGCGGACGAAGGCCGAGAGGATCTCGCCGGCCCCCCAGCCCGCGACCTTGTCGAAGAAGAACGCCTCCTGGCCGAGGAGCCGTCCCTTTCGGACGAAGAAGAACTCGACGCAGGCGTCGCTCCCCTGCCGCACGACGCCGATCACGTCCTGGTCCACTTCGTCCGTCGAGATGATCTTCTGGCGCTCCCGGACCTTGTTCAGGGCCTGGATCTGATTGCGGAGCACGGCTGCGCGCTCGAACTTCATCTCCGCCGCCGCGGCCTCCATCGCGTGCGTGAGCCGGAGCGCCAGGGCCTCGTCGCGGCCCTCGAGGAACTGCACCACGTCCCGCACCGTCTGGGCGTAGCCCTCACGGGTCTCCCAGCCCGTGCACGGCGCGTTGCACCGGTGGATCGCGTACTGGATGCACGGGCGCTCGAGGGTGCCGTCGATCGTGATCGAGCAGGTCCGGAGCGGGAACAGCTGGCGCGTGAGCTTGAGCGTCTCGCGCATCGCCGTCGCGGGATAGAAGGGGCCATAGTAAATCGCGCCGTCGTTCTGGACCCGCCGCGCGACCAGGAGTCGTGGGAAATCTTCATTCGTCGTCAGTTTGAGAAACGGATAGTGTTTATCGTCCCTCAGGATGATGTTGTACCGCGGCCGGTGCTTGCGGACGAGGTTCGCTTCCAGCATCAGCGCCTCGAGCTCGTTGTCGGTCACGATGTACTCGAGGTCGCGGATCTGGCGGACGAGCGCGTCGGTCTTCGGGTCGCGCGGCCGGGACTCTTGGAAATACGAGCGCACGCGGCTCCGCAGCGAGGCCGCCTTGCCCACGTAGAGGACCTGGGCCTTCGCGTCCCGGTAGATATAGACGCCCGACCGATCGGGCAGGCGGGCGAGCTTCTCCTCGAGGCTCACAGGAGGTCCCGTCGTCGCAGCGCCTTGATCCGGTCGCGCAGCTCGGCCGCCTGCTCGAAGTCGAGCCGGCGCGCCGCTTCCTTCATCCGCGCCTCGAGCTCGCCGATCCGTTTTGCGAGCTCCGCCGGGGACGCGAACGCCTCCTCGGCGGGGGCCTCCACCTCGACCGTGTAGTAGTCACGCTCGTAGATGGTCTGGAGGAGCTCGCGGATCGACGACCGGATCGTCTCGGGCGTGATGCCGTGCTCGCGGTTGTAGCCCGCCTGGAGCTCGCGGCGCCGCTCCGTCTCGCGGATCGTCGCCGCCATCGAGTCCGTGACGTGGTCGGCGTACATGATGACCTCGCCGTTGACGTTTCGCGCGGCGCGTCCGGCCGTCTGGATCAGCGAGGTCGCCGACCGGAGGTAGCCCTCCTTGTCGGCGTCGAGGATCGCGACCAGCGAGACTTCGGGGATGTCGAGCCCCTCACGGAGCAGGTTGATGCCGATCAGAGCGTCGAACTTGCCCAGGCGCAGGTCGCGGATGATCGCCACGCGATCGAGGGTATCGACGTCGGAGTGCAGGTACCGCACACGGAGCCCGACCTGCTGGTAATACTCGGTGAGGTCCTCCGCCATGCGTTTGGTCAGCGTCGTGACCAGCACGCGCTCGTTCCGTTCCGCCCGCGCGCGGATCTCGGCGAGCAGGTCGTCCACCTGCTCCTTCGCCGGCCGCACCGTGATCTTCGGGTCCATGAGGCCGGTCGGCCGGATCATCTGCTCGGCGACGGCGTCCCCGACCAGCTCGAGCTCGTACGGCCCCGGCGTCGCCGAGACGTAGATCGTCTGCCCCGTCGCTCGCGTGAACTCCTCGAAGGTGAGCGGCCGGTTGTCGAACGCCGAGGGCAAGCGGAAGCCGTACTCGACCAGCGCCTCCTTCCGGGACCGGTCGCCGTAGTACATGCCGCGGACCTGCGGCACTGCCACGTGGCTTTCGTCGATGATGATCAGCGCGTCCTTCGGGAGGTAGTCGATGAGCGTCGGCGGCGACTCGCCGGGGCGCCGGCCCGTCAGGTGGCGCGAGTAGTTCTCGATCCCGTGACAGTAGCCGAGCTCGCGCAGCATCTCCATGTCGAAGAGAGTGCGCTGCTCGAGCCGCTGCGCCTCGAGGAGCCGGTTCTTCGGCTTGAGGAAGGCGAGCCGCTCCTCGAGCTCCTCCTGGACCGTCTGGATTGCGCGCTCGAGCTGGCCCGCCTCGGTGACGTAGTGGCTCGCGGGGTAGACGTGGACCGCGCCCGCCCGCTCGAGCACGGAGCCCTTCAGCGGATCGATCCGGGAGAGCGCCTCCACGACGTCGCCGAACAGCTCGACGCGGAGGGCCACCGACTCCTCGTTGGCCGGGAAGATCTCCACGACGTCGCCCCGCACCCGGAACGTGCCGCGGTGAAAGTCGTAGTCGTTCCGCTCGTACTGGACGGCGATCAGCCGGCGGATGATCTCGTCGCGGTCGATCTGCTCCCCCGTGCGCAGCTCGAGGTGCAGCCCCGCGTAGGTGTCAGGGGCGCCGATGCCGTAGATGCACGAGACCGAGGCGACGACGACCACATCGCGCCGCTCGAGCAGCGACTTCGTCGCCGAGTGCCGCATCCGGTCGATCTCGTCGTTGATGAGCGCGTCCTTCTCGATGTACGTGTCGGACTGAGGAATGTACGCCTCGGGCTGGTAGTAGTCGTAGTAGGAGACGAAGTACTCGACCGCGTTGTCTGGGAAGAAGGCCTTGAACTCGGCGAAGAGCTGGGCCGCCAGCGTCTTGTTCGGTGAGATCACCAGCGTCGGGCGGCCCGCGCCGGCGATCACGTTGGCGATCGTGTAGGTCTTGCCCGAGCCGGTGACGCCCCGCAGCACGACGTGGCGCCGGCCCTCGTGGACGAGGCGCGCGAGGGCGGCGATGGCCTGTGGCTGATCGCCGCGGGGCGAGTACTCGGAGGTGAGTCGGAACACGGCCCTCGGCTACGTCAGGACGGCGTCGGGACGGCGAGCAGGTACTTCCGCCACGAGTCGAGGAGCGAGTGCGCGTGCGGGTGCCGCAGCATGTGCGTCGAGAATACGAACTTGGGGTGCACCGGCTCTCGGATTAGCCGCATCCCGACCTCGTCGGGCAGTCGGTTGCCCTTTCGGAGATTGCACCTCAGACACGCCGCCACCACGTTCACCCACGTCGTCTCCCCGCCGCGCGAGCGCGGCACCACGTGGTCGACGGTCAATCGCTCGCCGCGGCGGTTGCAGTACTGACACGTGTAGCCGTCGCGCCGCAGGATGTTCTTCTTGTTGAAGGCGACGCGGTCGAGGAAGGGCTTGCGGATGTAGATCGCGAGGCGGATCACCGCCGGCAGCGCGAAGGCGACCGACGGCGAGCGAACGACACGCGGGGAAGCCTCCACGGCCTCGGCCTTGCCCGCGAGCAACAGCGTGATGGCGCGGCGGGCGTTGGTGAAATGGAGCGGCTCAAACGTGTAGTTGAGCACCAATACTGCGATTTCGTCCATACTTGAACACCTAGCTTAGTCGGCGCCCCGGACACTGTCAAATCGCGCCGGAGTGCGGACAACCTCCTAGCCTCGGAAAAGGTGGCGAAGGAAAAAGGCGAGGTTCGCCGGGCGCTCGGCGAGCCGGCGCATGAAGTAGCCATACCAGTCCTCGCCGTACGGGACGAGCACCCGGAGCCGGAGCCCGTCCGCGGCGATGCGCGCGTGCAGGTCCTTCCGGATCCCGTAGAGCATCTGGATCTCGAATCGCTCGCGCGCGATCCCTCTCGCCCGCGCGGTGTCGCGAGCGCGGGTGATCAGCCGCGTATCGTGCGTCGCGACGCCAACGTAGACCGAGCGCGCCTGGGCGTCCGCCGCGAACAGGCGATCCAGCAGCCGGGCGTAATTCGCGTCCACGTCGCGCTTGGCGGGAAACGCGAGCTCCGGAGGCTCGCGGTAGGCGCCCTTGCAGAGCCGCACCGTCGCGCCGAGCTCGATCAGCCGCTCGGCGTCCTGTGCGGTGCGGCGGAGGTAGGCCTGGACCACGCACGCTGCGTTGGGAAACGCGGGCCGCACGCGCGCGTAGAGGTCAAGCGTCCGGTCGCTGTACGCGGTGGACTCCATGTCGATCCACACGAGCGTCGCGCTGGCGCGGCCGCGCGCGAGCACCGCCTCGAGGTTGGCCCGGCACACCGCCTCGTCCAGGTCGAGCCCGAGGTGCGTGAGCTTGAGCGAGGGAACGGCGGCGAGCCGCCGTCGCTCGATCTCGGCGAGCAGCTCCACGTAGGCGCGCGCCGCGTGCGTGGCGTCGGCAACGGTAACGACATTCTCCCCGAGGTGGGTCACGGCGCAGAGGAGCCCCTGGGCGTTCAGCTGCGCGATGACGCGGAGCGCGTCCTCGGCATGTTCACCGGCCACGAAGCGGCGGACGAACCGACGCGCTGCCGGCCAGCGAGCCATCGCCTCGCCGATCCCGCGCCGGGTCGAGAGCTTAAGGAGCAGCGTCCGGCCGAGGCTCGTGGCGTGCCTCCAGCGCCTCGGCCACCATGCCCTCCCGCAGGCCCCAGTCGCTGACGACGAGCGTGTCGAGGCCGAAGGCGTCGAGGGTCGCCGTCACGATCGCGATGCCCGGGATGATCAGGTCCGCCCGCCCCGGCTCGAGACAGGGCAGCGCCGCTCGCGCGGCCACCGGCAGGCAGCCGAGGCGCCCGAGGAGCCGCTCGACCGCGGCCCGGCTCAGCCGGTGACCCTGAACGCGCTGCGGGTCGTACGCGACGAGGTCGAGGTCGAGCGCCGCGAGCGTCGTCACCGTTCCGGCGGTGCCCACGAGATGCGCGAGGCGCGCGCCGCGGATTGCCGGGGGCAGCTCGCGCTCGAGCCGGCCCCGCACCTCGGCGAGTAGGGCCGCGTAGCGGTCCCAGGCCACCCGGTCGGTGAACGGGAACCGCTCGGCGAGCGGGACGACGCCGAGGCGGAGGCTGACCGTTGCGAGGATTCGCGCAGGATCCGCCAGAATGTACTCGGTGGAGCCGCCGCCGATATCGAAGGTGACCAGGGTCCCGGCGAGGCCTTGGAGACCGGACCGCACGCCCCGAAGCACGAGCCGCGCTTCCTCCTCGCCGCTCACCACCTCGACGCGCCGGCCCGTCGCGCGCTCGACCGCGGCGACGAACGCCCTCCCGTTCGTCGCCTCGCGCACGGCGCTCGTCGCGACCATCCGCACACGCGCGGCCGCCAGGCGCTCGGCGTGCGCCACGTAGTCGCTCACGACGGCGAGCGTGCGCGCCATGGGCGCATCGCCGAGCGCGCCCGCGGCGGCGAGCCCCTCGCCGAGCCGCGTCACGGTCTGGCGCGCGTCGACGATCCTCCACGTCTCGGGCCCGATCACGTCGACGACGAGGAGGCGGACCGTGTTGCTGCCGACATCGATCGCGCAGAGGCGCATGCCGATAGACGAACGCCCCGCCGGATCGCGGCGGGGCGTGTCGCGCTCGACGCCTGGGAGCTTACTTCCCCTTGAGCGTGCGGATGTAGTTTACGATCTCCCAGCGCTCCTTCTCCGGGAGGTGCTTCCACGGGGGCATGGCGCCCCGCCCGTTCGTAATCTTCCAGAAGATCTCGCCGTCGCTCTGCTTCTGTACGGCGTCGGACGTCCAGTTCGCCGGCTTCGGCGGTGGCAGCGCCGCGGCCGCGGGACCGTCGCCGTGTCCGCTCGCGCCGTGACACGTCACGCAATTCGTCTCGACCAGCTTCTTCGCATCGCCGACGCCCTTCACGGGGTTCTTGAGGCTCTTCGCCTCTGGCGGCGCGACCCACGGGCCCTGCGCCAACACCCCCAGCGTCCCCGCCACGAGAATGAGAGCGGCCCCAGCGACGACGGCTGTCATCGACTTCCCGAACGCGCTCATGACGCCTCCTCTCGGACGCCTCATCGTGACGACGTTCACAACGCCTCGGCCATTTAACACTCGTGTGACGAACGAGGTCAAGCCGATATTCGCTCGGCGGCACGCGCACGGTCGCGGGCCGCCGCAAGCCAGCAGACCGCGGCCAGCACGCCGTAGGCGCCCGCCAGGCGCGTGGGCACGGCGGACGGCGGTGCCCAGGGCCAGAAGACGGCGCCGCTCGGCTCGGGCGAATGGATCACGCCGACGAGCGTCGCGACGCTCGCGAACACGAACAAGACACCCGCCACCGCGAAGCGTCGCTCGATGATCGTGACGAGCGCCCAGCCCCACACGACGGAAGTCAGGATGAAGCCGTTGCCGAGGACGAGGAGGGTCCCGTGGGTCAGCGCGGCGTCGCCCGTGAGGTGCCTCGGCGAGGCGCCGAGCGCCGACAGCACACCACCCGTCTCGATGAGCACTACGGCCGCGGCGACCGGCACGAACGCGAGGGCGACCGCGGCCCCGTGCCGCGGCGGCGACGCGAGGAACCCCTGGGCCGTGATCTCGAGACCAATAAAGACGAGGATCGGCGCGATCGCCGCTTCCGGGAGCACCGCGACGAGGAGCGAGAGCGCGCCCGCGGCGGCGCCCCCGCCGATGACGAGTCCCGTGGCGAATGTGTACCCGGCGCGCGCGCCCATCGCCTTGTAGGCGGGGTGGCCGAGGTACGGCGTGTTCTGGACGACGCCACCGCAGAGCGCCGCGAGCACGGTGGCCCCCGCTTCGGTCAGGAGGATGTCGCGCGCCCGGTACTCGTCGCCCGCCGCCGCCGCGCTCTCGGTGTTGTCGATCCCGCCGATGATCGTGACGAGCGCAAAGGGCAACGCGACCGAGAGGTAGGGCAGCGTCGTCTCGAGTGCGTCGAGCCAGGCGAGGGTCGGCCACGGGACGGCGACCCCGAGCGCCACCCCGAGCCACGCGCGGAGCCAGAAGAGGGCCGTGCCGGCGAGGACCGCGGCGAACGCGCCCGGCAGGCCGAGCGGCATCCGCACGCCGCCGAAGAGCCCGAGCAGCAGCACCACGAGCGCGACGAGACCGACGAGCGGGTCGCGGAGGATCTTCAGCATCGGCAGGAACGCGATCAGGAGGACCGCCACACCGGCGATGGAGCCCAGCAGCGCGGCGCGCGGCACGACCCGACGTGCCCAGTCGCCCACGAAGGCGAGGCCCACCTTGGCGAGGCCGATCGCGAGCGTCGCGACCATCCCGACTTTCCACGCGAGCACCGGGTCGCCGGTCGCCACCATCACGGGCCCGAGCACCCCGAACACCATCGCGAACAGGGTCGGCGTGTCGATGCCGAACGGCATGGCGGTGACGTCGTCGCGTCCCGTCCGGCGTCCGAGCCTCACGGCGAGCCAGGTGTACGCCAGGTCACCGACGAGGACGCCGAGCGCGGTGCCGGGGACCATCCGGCCGAGCACGAGGTCGGCCGGGAACTTGAAGACGCCGATCAGGAGGCTCGAGAGGATGACAAGCTGGGTGACGTTGTCGAGGGCGAGGCCCAGGAACCCGTTGAGGTCCCCCGAGGCGATCCAGGCCTGGCGGCGCTCAGCGCGCTCCGCCGTCGGCGGTCCCCTGGGCGCGCTGGGCGCTCCGCAGGACCCACGCGAGCTCCCGCGTCCGGTCGGCGAGCGCCGAGCACCACGCGAGGCTCCCGCGGTTGTCCGCCACCTCGCGGTAGTCGAACTCCACCAGGGGGCTCACCTCGTGTCCGAACCGGAGCCGCGCGCCGTAGGTCTTCCCCGCGCGGGCGTCGCTCGCCTCGAGCTCGACCTCCATGCGGGGATCGACGCGCTTGGCGTGCGCGGTGAGAAAATTCCAGAGCCAGCGCGCGACCTCGTCGTAGCTGCCGCCGGAAAACACGGCGGAACTTTACGTCGGCTCCGTGTCCGGCCGCGCTCGAGCGCCGGCGCTGCCGGCGCCACCCTTCTGGGGGGAGGCTTCGGAAGGGGGGCGAAGCCCCCCGCCGAGGGTCAACACTCGTTGAAGCCGCACGAGAGGCACTTCTTGCACCCTTCCTCGTAGATGAAGGTCGCCTGGCCACACTCCTTGCACAGATCGCCGATCTGCTTGCGGCCGTCCCCGCGAGCCACGGGCGGCTCCGCCAGCGGCTTCACCTGGCCGATGTGCTCGGCCAGCGTGCGGGCAAGCGCGTCCGGGAGCGACAGGATCTTGGCCGGCCCGAAGCCTGTCGGCTGGCCGCCGCCGATCCGGGAGAGCTGGCTGATCACCTCTTCGAGGCGTCGCTGAGCCGTGAAGGGTGAAGGGAGCCTCAACACGAGCGAAATCAGTCGTCCGAGCGCCTCGGCAACCGCCATCGTGTCCGAGCCACCTTTGCCGACCTGAACGAAGACCTCGAACGGTTCCTTCTGCGCTGTTTCGGTCACGGTGATCCATGCCGTCCCGATGGGCGTATCCGTGCGGTACGTGGTCCCGTTGAGACTCCGCGGACGCGGCCGGATGACCGCGGGTGCCGCGCTCGGGACGTTCTCCTTCGTGCCGATACCGACGTTGAGGACCTGCTCGCCCTTGCAGCCGTCGCGGAAGACCGTGATGCCGAGGCAGCCGAGCTCCCACGCGAGCAGGTATGCGCGGGCGACGTCCTCCTCGCTCGCGCTGTTCGGGAGGTTGATCGTCTTCGACACGCCGTTGTCGGTGTAGCGCTGGAACGCGGCCTGATGACGCACGTGCCACTCGTGGTTGATCTCGTGCGAGGTCCTGAAGATCCGGGCCGCGTCCTCGGGCACCCCCGGAATGCCATCGAGCGAGCCGCGCTTGGCGATCTCCCGCATGAGCGCGTCCGAGTAGAAGCCCCGCTCCTTGGCGATCCGCTCGAACGTCTCGTTGACGAAGGTCAGCACCCGCTCACCGTCGGGCTGCCTCACGCGATGCTCGAAGGCGAGCGCGAAGATCGGCTCGATGCCCGACGAGCAGCCTGCGATCATCGAGATCGTGCCCGTCGGGGCGATCGTCGTGACCGTCGAGTTCCGGAGCGGGCGGTCGTTTGCGTAGATCGACAGGCTCCAGTTCGGGAACGGCCCGCGCTCCTCCGCGAGCTTCGCCGACTGATCGTGCGACTTCTCCTTCACGAAGGCCATCAGCCGGTCGGCGAGATCGATCGCCCCCGGGCTGTCGTAGGGGATGCCCATGGTGAAGAGCAGGTCCGCCCAGCCCATGAGGCCGAGGCCGATTCGGCGGTTCGACTTCACCGTGGCGTCGATCTCCGGCAGCGGGTACGGGTTCATCTCGATCACGTCGTCGAGGAAGCGCACCGCCAGCCGCACCACACGCTCCATCTCGTCCCAGTCGATCGACCAGTCCCCGTCCTCACCGCGGCGGGCGAACTTCGAGACGTTGAGCGAGCCCAAATTACAGGCCTCGTTCGGTAAAAGGGGTTGTTCGCCGCAGTTATGGGCTATAAAACCATTACTGACGAAGCTATGAGTGAGTGGTTCCTTGAGGTCGAAAACGCCTTCTTCTCCCTTGGGCTCGAGCGACTTGAAACGCGCGAGGAACGTCTCCCTATATGGCTTGCGAGAGTACGTCGAGACGAGCTGGAGTAGCCTGTTCTGCTTGGCCGTGCTGAGGAACCCGATCTCTCGCACGAATGCGACGAGGTTCTCCCTGGCTACGGTCAGGTCGTGATCGGGCTGGCACTCATACTCCGCCATGCCACCATGACCGTCGGGAAGCTGGGCTCGCCGTGCCGCATGGCGGTCCTGGTAGATCCGTGACGCGATTCCGAAGTTCAGAAGCATCCGCTGTACATCCACGAGAAGCGGATACGAAATCGAGGTAAGCCGAACGGATACTCCCTTCTGCGTGGTCCCGCTGACATGCCCGTCGGCGGTGAACAGGGCCTGCAAAACCCCTCGCTGCAGGTCCTCAGAGCCGCACAGGACTCGCTCGGGAATGCGTGCGGTCTTTGCGTCCTGAGTCAGTCCGTATTTCTCAGTCACCGCTCTGGCGAACCTCACTGAGCTGACGGTCGCCTGATCCCGGCCGGTGACCTCGACGGGGGTTATGTGATATCGATCGCCGGCCTGGGAGCCCAGCGCTCGATTCATGTGCTGCGCGAAAAGCGGCGCGAGCTCGCGCTTCTCTTCTCCGTAAAAGCGGAGAATCACGCCCTTGTCTGGACGGATGTGGCCGTCGCCGATCAACCAGCCGAGCAGACGGCCTTCATCGAGGCTGCCTTCCGTGCCGAAGCCTCCCTTTCGATTGAGAACGTGCAGGAGGTCGCCGGGCCGGAGCTCATCGGCACGTCGCCACCCTTTCACGGTCATCAAGCGATGATCCGCCGTGAGTCGAATCTCGTAACCTTCCTCAGTGCGGAGGCAACACACCCGCTTCACTCCGGTCTCGAAGACGGAAGAGGCGGGCCCGAACTCGCCGGCGTCAAACCGAGAATCTAGGATCACGTCGACAGCCTCGCCGGCCCGGGCGAGTGTGTCGGCACGGAGGAGTCCGCGCGTGGTGTAGATCAGCGCATCACCCGTGATGCAGGGGTTGGTCGCCTCGACCATGCCGATCTCCGGCGTCGGGTTCGCGGGGCTCGCGTTGATCCGGTCGATGAAGATCATCCCGGGATCGCCCGTGCGCCAGGCGGCGCGCACGATCCGCTCGAAGACCTCCTTCGCCGACAGCCGGCCCGTCACCGCGCCCGTGTGCGGGTTCACCAGGTCGTACTCGGTGCCCGCGGCGAGCGCGTCCATGAACTTGTCGGTGGCGGCGACGGAGATGTTGAAGTTGGTGATTCCGCCGTCGAGCTTGCACTCGATGAACTCGAGGATGTCCGGGTGGTCGACCCGCAGGATGCCCATGTTCGCGCCGCGCCGGGTTCCCCCCTGCTTGACCGCCTCCGTCGCGCTGTTGAAGACCCGGAGGAACGAGATGGGCCCGGAGGCGCGACCGCCGGTGGACGCCACGATGTCGTCCTTCGGGCGCAGGCGCGAGAAGGCGAAGCCGGTGCCGCCGCCGGATTTATGGATGATCGCCGCGGCCTTCACCGAGTCGAAGATCTCTTCCATCGAGTCCCCGACCGGCAGGACGTAGCAGGCCGAGTACTGCAGGCCGTTGCCCTTCCCGGCGTTCATCAGGGTCGGCGAGTTCGGCAGGAAGTCGCCGTCGACCATCACCTCGTAGAAGGCGGCGGCGATCTCACGGACCGCCGCCCGGCTGCGTCCGTATCGGGCCTCGCCCGCGGCAATGGACAGGGCGACCCGCCAGCACATCTCCTCCGGCGTCTCGGCCACCTCGCCGCCTTCGCGCGCGAGGTAGCGCTCCCGGAGCACTCGCAGGGCGGGTTCGGTCCATTTGCCAACCTTTGCGGGGCGGGTTTCAGCCAGCATGCGAATCCTCCCTCGGGTCAGCCTGGCCAAGTCCGACCAAAATTAGATTGGGACTTGTCATGACGGAAAATCGCCTACCTCCTATATCTTGTGGTGTGGGCGACTCTAGCACGCAGAATCTAGAGGTCGTCAAGAAAAAAGGTATACACCGGCCATCCACCGCCTGTCCACCGGCGTGATATTCTCAGGGGCCGTATGAAGCGGTTCTCTCTTCCGAGTGTCTCTCTCGCATGCCTTCTCGTTCTGTTCTCGACCGAACGCGCCCCTGCGCAGGCCGCGCCCCCCCCGGCAACAGAACGGGCTCCGATCGCCGGACGCACCCTGACGCTCGACGAGTGCATCGCCATCGCGCTCGAGGCGCAGCCGAGGATCCAGGCGACCCTGAGCGACTATGCCGCGGCGCGTTATCGCGTCAACCAAGCGCTGTCTCCGCTTCTGCCCCAACTCTCGGGCTTGGTGTCGGCGACGCGGAGCCAAAGCAACCTTACCGTCACGTCGCAGACGACTGGCCAGACCCTCCAGATCCCGTCGTCGCGACAGCTCTCGGACACGTTCCTCGCCCAGGTGTTGCTCTCCCAGCTCCTCTTCGACTTCGGCAAGAACCTCGCCGCGACGGAGGCGGCGCGGAAGCTCGCCGAAGTGGCGGTGGAGGACGTGGAGCTCCAGCGCCAGCTCATCTCGCTCGCGGTCAAGGAGGCGTACACGAACATCCTGTTCGCCGGGCGCCTGATCCGGGTACAGGAGCAGGCGGTTCAGCGCGCCGAGCTGAACCTCCGGTCGGCGAAGGGATTTTTCGAAGTCGGCACACGGCCCAAGTCCGACGTCGCGCGCGCCGAGGTGGACGTGGCCAACGCGCGGGTGGATCTCATCCGCGCCCGGAACGCGCTCCGGACCGCGCGGGTCGCCCTCAACACCGCGATGGCGATCGAGGTGGACACGCCCACCGCGATCCAGGACAACCTCGTCTTCGAAGCCGTCAACCTCGACCGTGGCCAGCTCCGCGGCGAGGCCCTCCGCAGCCGTCCCGAGTACCGCCAATCCAAGCTCCGCGTCAACGCCGCCGAGGCCACCGAGCGCCAGACCTTCCGCAACTTCTTCCCCGACATCAGCGGCACCGGCTCGTACGGCGGCAGCCAGCCGCAGCTCACCGAGAGCTGGACGCTCGGGCTGAGCCTCTCGTGGTCGCTCTTCGACGGAGGCAATCGAGTCGCGAAGTACCAGGAGGCGAAGGCCAACCTCGAGGGCGCGAGGCAACGGGTGAAATCCACGGAGCTCGACATCATTCAGAACGTCGAGCAGGCCGAGATCGCGGTCGAGGAGGCGCAGGAGCGTATCCAGGCCGCCCAGGCCCTCGTCGCCTCCGCCCAGGAGAACTTCCGGCTCGCCCAGGGCCGCTTCGACGCCGGGGTGGGGACGATCCTCGAGCTCACGGACGCGCAGCTGGCGCTCACACAGGCGCAGAACACCGAGGCTCAGGCGCTCGCCGACTACCGCATCGCGCTAGCTCGGCTCGATCGCGCCGTCGGTCGTCGTTAACGGCCGGCAGGTAAATACCCCCTGCGCCGATCGCGTCGAACACCGTGATGAGGCGAGTTCTCTCACTCCTGGTCGTGGCTGCTCTCGCGGGCGCGGGCGTGTGGGCCTACCTCTACACGCAGTCCATCGGTAACGCGCCGAAGTACAAGCTGGCGCGCGTCGAGCAGGGTCCCCTCACCGCCGCCGTCTCGGCGACCGGCAACCTCAACGCGGTCATCACCGTCCAGGTGGGCAGCCAGGTTTCGGGGCAGATCAAGGCGCTCTTCGTCGACTTCAACTCGATCGTGAAGAAGGGGCAGGTCGTCGCGCGCATCGACCCCGACATCTTCGAGGCGAAGGTCAACCAGGCGAAGGCCGACCTCGACTCCGCCAAGGCCGCGGTCCTCAACCAGCAGGCCCAGATCGAGCGGTCCCGCGCCGACGTCGACAACGCCCGCGCCGCGCACGCCGAGGCCAAGGCGCAGACGGCGAAGGCGCAGGTCGCCGTGGTGGACACCAAGCGCGATCTGGACCGGAAGACCGAGCTCTTCGCGCGGCAGCTCATCGCCAAGAGCGATCTCGACTCGTCCCAGGCCGCGTCCGACTCGGCGGGCGCCCAGCTCGACTCGGCGCGGGCTCACGAGCAGGCGCTCGCGTCCGCCATCCAGTCGGCGATCGCCCAGCTCAGGGTCGCCGAGGCGATGCTCGAGTCCGCACGGGCCCAGGTGGAGCAGAAAGACGCGGCGCTCAAGCAGGCTCAGGTCGACCTCGACCACACCACGATCAGCGCCCCGGTAGACGGGGTCGTCGTCTCGCGCCAGGTGGATGTCGGCCAGACGGTCGCCGCCAGCCTCCAGGCGCCGGTGCTCTTCACGATCGCCCAGGACCTGACAAAGATGCAGGTGGAGACGAGCGTGGACGAGGCGGACATCGGGCGCGTCAAGCTGAACGACCAGGCCACCTTCACGGTGGACGCGTTCCCCAACGAGACGTTCGTCGGTCGGGTCACGCAGATCCGGAAGGCGGCGCAGGTCGTCCAGAACGTGGTCACGTACACCGTCGTCGTCGCCGTCGACAACCCGTCGGGCAGGCTCCTGCCCGGCATGACGGCGAACGTGAAGCTCGTCGTCGCCGAGAAGTCGAGCGTCCTGAAGCTCCCGAACGCGGCGCTCAGGTTCCGGCCCGCCGGCGGTGACGCGGTGGTCCCGAGCGGGCCACCGGGGGGCGCGACGGCGAGCGGCCAGCCCTCACTCGAGCAGACGCGTGACTGGCTCGTCCGGGACCTCAAGCTCAGCGCGGACCAGCAGAAGAAGCTCGAGCCGATCCTCCAGGACAGTCGCAAGCAGTTCATGGCGCTCCAGTCCTCCGGGCTGGCGGAGCCCGACCGGCGCGCGCGAGCGCAGAAGCTCCGCGACGCGGCGCGCGTGAGGATTCGCGAGATCCTCACGCCGGAGCAACAGACCCGCTACGACGAGCTGTCCGGCGTCTCGGGTGACGACCGGCGTGGCGGCGTCGCCGGCCGCGCCTGGCTCCTCGGCCCCGACGGGAAGCCTGCGCCGGTCCAGCTCACGCTCGGTCTCAGCGACGGGACCTTCACCGAAATCCTGCGCGGCGACCTGAAGGAGGGCCAGGAAGTCATCGTCGGCCTGGCTGGCGGTGCGGTCCGCGGCGCTCCCCAGCCGCAGAGCGGACCGCGCCTGAGACTGTAGTGATGGCCGGACCGATCATCGCCGCCGAAGGCTTGACGAAGGACTACCACCTGGGGCCGTACACGGTCCACGCGCTCCGCGGGGTCACGGTGACGATCGAGCGCGGTGAGTTCGTCGCGGTGATGGGACCGTCGGGTTCCGGGAAGTCCACCTTCATGAACCTCCTCGGGTGCCTCGACACGCCGACCGCCGGTCGCTACGTCGTCGACGGCGAGGACGTTGCCGGCCTCTCCCCTGACGCGCTCGCGCGGATCCGGAACGCGAAGATCGGCTTCGTCTTCCAGCAGTTCAACCTCCTCCCCCGGACGACCGCCCTCGAGAACGTCGAGCTGCCCCTGCTCTACGCGGGTGTGTCCGCCCGCGACCGCCGCGCCCGCGCCCGGGCGCGCCTCGCCGCCGTGGCGCTCGCCGACCGTGAGGACCATCAGCCGAGCCAGCTCTCGGGCGGCCAGCAGCAGCGCGTCGCGATCGCCCGCGCGCTCGTCAACAATCCTGCCGTGATCCTCGCCGACGAGCCCACGGGCAACCTCGATTCGCGCACCAGCGTCGAGGTGCTCACGCTCTTGCAACGGCTCAACCGCGAGGGTCTCACGATCGTCCTGGTCACCCACGAGCCCGACGTCGCCGCCTACGCGGGCCGTATCCTCTCCTTCAAGGACGGCCGGCTCCGCGGCGACGAGCGCGTCGCGTCGCCCCTCGACGCCGAGCGGGTCCTCGCCTCGCTCCCGGTGGACGAGGACGCCGCGTGAGCGTCTGGCAGAGCGTTCGCATCGCCGTCCGCGCGCTGCGCGTCAACACGCTCAGGAGCGCCCTCACGATGCTCGGCATCATCATCGGTGTCTCCGCCGTCATCGCGATGGTCGGCGTGGGCGCGGGCGCCCAGGCGCGGGTCGCCGAGCAGATCCAGAGCCTGGGGTCGAACCTCATCATCGCGCTGTCGGGCAGCGTCACCTCGAGCGGCATTCGCCTCGGCACCGGGAGCCAGCTCACGATCTCGGAGGACGACGCGAGCGCGATCGCGCGTGAGGTTCCGTCGGTCCAGGTCGCCGCGCCCGCGGTCCGCGGGACCGCGCAGGTCGTCTACGGGAACCTCAACTGGTCGACCGTGATCCAGGGCGTCACGCCCGATTACTTCGAGGCGCGCGACTGGCCCGCGGTGGACGGCCGGCAGATCAGCGTCGAGGACGTGGACGGCGCCACGAAAGTTGCCCTCGTGGGCCAGACGACGGCGCTCAACCTCTTCGGCGAGGCGGAGCCCACCGGCCAGATCATCCGGATCAAGAAGGTCCCCTTCACGGTGATCGGCATGCTCGACCGCAAGGGCCAGAGCTCGTGGGGCCAGGACCAGGACGACATCATCATGATCCCGATCTCGACCGCGAAGAAGAAGGTCCTCGGCACGAGCCAGGCGAGCCCGAGATCGGTCGGATCGATCTCGATCAAGATCCGTCCGGGCGAGGACATGGCCGAGGCCGAGAATCAGATCCGGGCGCTCCTGCGCCAGCGCCACCGGTTGCAGCCGTTCCAGGACGACGACTTCTGGCTACGGAACCTCTCCGAGGTTCTCCAGACGCAGGAGGAGTCGTCGAGGGTGATGACCTATCTCCTGGCCGCGATCGCGTCGGTCTCCCTGCTCGTCGGTGGCATCGGCATCATGAACATCATGCTGGTCTCGGTCACGGAGCGGACGCGCGAGATCGGCCTGCGGATGGCGGTCGGCGCCCGGCGGCGTCACATCCTGCTCCAGTTCCTGATCGAGGCCGTCACGCTCTCGCTGATCGGCGGGATCGCCGGCATCGCGCTCGGCCTCAGCGGCTCGCGCGCGATCAGTTACTTCGCCGAGTGGCGCACCCTCGTCGCGCCGGAAGCCATCGTGCTCGCCTTCGGCTTCGCCGCCGGCATCGGGATCTTCTTCGGCTTCTATCCGGCCCGCAAGGCCTCCCGCCTGGACCCCATCGAAGCGCTCCGCTACGAGTAGCGGGGCCAAAGAGGCGCGGGCGGTCGGCCCTCCTCGACCACGCTAGCACTCGGCACGCGAGACTCGTCGATCGGTCTGTGGCGAAGCGACGCCCAGAAGACACGGGTCTCGGAGGGCCGGCCGCTCCGCGCCTTCGCTGGCCCCGCCACTCGGAGCCGAAGGCTTCGTCGGCCTCCCGGCGCCTGTTATCTTCTAAGGACGATGGAGCGCGCGCGCAAACGCCTGGCGAAGCGCAAGCGCCCGCGTGCCCCGCGGCGCCCGACCCGCGTCGCGACGCCGCGACCGACGCCGGCGGAGAAGCGACTGCTCGGCCTCTCGCGCGAGATCGCGCGGCTGCCGCTCGCGGCGGCGCTCGGGAAGCTCGCCGCCGCCTGGGCGCCCGGCGGGCCCCTCCTCTACGAGGTGGCCACCGCCTGGACCGAGAGCCGCGGCAACAAGACGTCCGCGCTGGCGCTCGCGTGGGCGCGTGAGCAGGTGCGCCTCTCCCTGCAGGAGATCATCGAGGCGACGCCGAAAGACAAGCGCGGCCGCATCGAAGCCACGCCCGAGACCCTCGCCTGGGTCGTGCTGGCCGGGTGCGAGGCGCTCGCCCACGAGCCGCCGTCGGCGGTCGCCGACCGGGTCCACGCGCTGCTCGAGCTCACGGGCCACGCCGCGCCGGGCGACTGAGGGCCTCCAGCACGAGGAAGGCGGCGCCCGTCAGCATGGCCGCGGTGTTGAGCTGGACGGCCGAGCGGTGGGCACGCGCGAACGCCGTGTCGTCACCGGCGCGCCGCGCCGCCTCGGCGCGCGGCATGGCGACCGTCGCCGCCCAGACCAGGAGCCCGCACATCGCCCCACAGAGCGCCCCGCCGATGAGGGGGCGCGCCCGCCCTTCCCTGCCCGAGAGCACCTGGACGACGCAGGCGACGACCGCCATCCCGCAGAGGACGAGCCCCCAGTCGTAATAGCGCGGCAGGACGGCGGCGACGGCTTGGCCCGCGACCGCACGGTCGATCGTGCGGAAGACGAGCGGCGCGACGCCGAAGGAGAAGAAGGCCATGATCCCGAGCCAGCCGGCGATCGCGACGACGGCGAGGCTCCGGAGGATCCTCATAGCGGGAGGAGCATCGGCGAAGCGTCGGGGCGTGTCAAGTTGACGGGGTCCGCCCCCGGCGGTACAGTGCCGAGCGATGCTCGCCCGTCTGGCGCTCCTCGGGCTGCTGCTTATCCCCCTTCAAGCGTCAGCGGAGACCCCGGCCGCAGAGGCGCGGACGCTCCTCACGCGCTACCACGAGGACCTGACGGCGATCGACCGCGCGCGCAACCTGCTCGAGGCCGCGGTCGTGCGTGAGAGCGAGGTCGACACGACCATCATGCTCTCCTACGTGAGCTTCCTCTGGGGCGACGTCCGCGCGACGACGACCGAGGAGAAGCTCGCCGCATACGCGCGCGGCCGTGAGCTCGGCCGGCGCGCGGTGGAGCTCGCGCCGCGGAACCACGACGCGCACCTCTGGTACGCGATCAACACGGGCCGTTGGGGCCAGACGAAGGGCGTGCTCCGCTCGCTCTTCCTCCTCCCGACCGTCCGCGAAGAGATCCAGATTCTCCTGCAGCTCAACCCGCGCTCCGTACGCGCCCACTCCCTGGCCGGCAACGTCGCCATGGAGGTGCCGGGACTCTTCGGGGGCGACAAGGAAAAGGCGGAGGAGCACTTCAAGAAGGGGCTCGCGATCGATCCGAAGTTCACCGTGCTTCGGATCGACCTCGCTCGGCTGTACCTTGCCACCGGCCGCTACGCCGAGGCGCGCGGCGAGCTCCAGCAGGTGATCGCCGAGACCGCGCCGACGAACGTCGCCGACTGGACCGTGAAGGATCTGCCACGCGCGCGAAAGCTCCTCGAGTCCATCAAAGACAAGTAGCGATCGCAGAGGTCATCCGGCGCCTCCGGTCCACGGCGCCGCGGTGGAACCCGACCGCCCTCGCGCTCATCGCCGATCGGAGCCGCGACCCTTTCCGCGTCCTCATCGCGTGCATTCTGTCGCTGCGCACCCAGGACACGACGACGGGCCCGGCCTCCGAGCGGCTCTTCGCCGTCGCCGACACGCCCGACGCCATGCTGGCCCTCTCGCCCCGCCAGATCGAGACCCTCATCTATCCGGTCGGCTTCTACCGGACGAAAGCCCGGGTCATCCTGGGAATCTGCCGCGACCTCCTCGAGCGCTTCGGGGGGCGCGTGCCCGACGAGATCGACGCGCTCCTCAGGCTGAAGGGTGTCGGGCGGAAGACCGCCAACCTGGTCGTGACGATGGGCTACGGCAAGCCGGGGATCTGCGTCGACACCCACGTGCACCGGATCTCCAACCGCCTCGGATACGTGCGGACGCGGACGCCCGAGGAGACCGAGATGGCGCTCCGGGCCAAGCTCCCGAAGCGATACTGGATCGGCTACAACGACCTCCTCGTCGCCTTCGGCCAGAACGTCTGCACGCCGATCTCGCCCCGGTGCTCCACGTGCCCCGTGCGGGCGCTCTGCCGGCGGGTCGGCGTCAAGAGCTCGCGCTAGCCGCGTCTGCGCAGGGCTCGGAGGAGGGCGAGGTTACGTCGGTCGGCGCCGGGTTCCGGCTCCTTAGGAGTCTCGAGCACCTTCGGGACCTGTCGGAACCGTCGGTCCCGCAGTAACCGCCTGAACGGTAGCCGCCCGAGGTATCCCCGCCCGATGTGCTCGTGACGGTCGAGCCCCGAGTCGAGCGGCGCCCTGGCGTCGTTCAGATGAAACGCGAGCACGCGCTCGAGGCCGACGGCCTCGCGGCACTCACCGAGCGCCCGCCGGTAGCCCGCCTCGCTCCTGACGTCGTAGCCCGCGGCGAAGAGATGGCAGGTGTCGACGCAGACCCCGACCCGCTCGGGGCGCGCCGCACGCGCCAGTAGCGCTCCCAACTCTTCGAACGTCCGCCCGATAGAATGGCCCGCGCCCGCAGTGTTCTCGAGCGCGATCCGGACCGTGTAACCCGGTGTCCGCCGTGTCACCTCGTCGAGGGCGGCCACGACCCGTGCCAGGCCCGAGGCGACGCCGGCCCCCAGATGCGACCCGGGGTGAACGACGACGCAGGAGAGATCCAGCCTCTCCGCGCGCTCGAGCTCGTCGGTGAAGGCGTCCACGGCCCGGCGCCACGCGGCGTCGTCCGGCGCGCCGAGGTTGATCAGGTAGCTCGCGTGGGCGAAGACGTGGCGGATGCCCGTCTGCCGGCGCGCCGCGTGAAAGGCGCGGACCTCCGCGTCCGCCATCGGCCGGGCGTGCCACTGGCGCTGGTTCCTCAGGAAGAGCTGCACGGCGCCGCAGTCGAGCGCCCGTCCGCGCTCGAGGGCGCGGTGGAGGCCGCCCGCGATCGACATGTGGGCGCCGAGCTCGTCGCGCGGCCGGGCCATGGCGCCGAGCGTAGCACGCGCCGCCTTGACCCCGCGGTGCCCCGACGACATAATGCCGAGGAATCACCGACCGGGCGCTGGAAGGAGATCGGCATGGAGCCGCGCGCGATCGCGTCGTCGTTCACCACGATGTTCACGTTCGACTACGGCATGGCCGAGGCCGACATGCGGCGGCTCTACGAGAACGCGAAGCGGGACCAGTGGAACGCCGCGCGCGACATTCCCTGGTCCACTCCACCACCGTCCGACGGTCGGGCGATCGCCGACGAGCTCATCGACATCTACGGGAGCGCGCTCTGGGACCGGTTGCCGGAGGCCGAGCGCGTCCAGCTCAACCGGCGAATCGCCGCATGGCGTCTCTCGGCCCTCATGCACGGGGAGCAGGGCGCGCTCCTCGCCACGAGCCAGCTCGTCGACATCGTCAAAGGCGCCGACGCGAAGTTCTTCCAGGCGACACAGGTCATGGACGAGGCGCGCCACAACGAGGTCCTCGACCGGTACATCACCGAGCGCCTGGACAATCGGAAATACCCGATCCCCGCCAACGCCCGCGACGTCTTCGACTCCATCCTGGGCGAGAGCCGGTGGTACGTGAAGACGATCGGGCTCCAGCTCGTGGCCGAGACCTTTGCCGTCGCGCTGTTCAAGATGATGGCGGAGAGCGCGCGCGACCCGGTCCTCGAGGCGGTCTGCCGCCGGATCCTCCAGGACGAATCGCGGCACATGGGCTTCGGTATGCTCGCCCTGCCCGAGGTGGTCCACGGGGCGTCCCCCGGCGAGCGCCGCGAGCTCGAGGACTACACGTGCTTCGCCGTCGAGAAGACGCTCACGGGCTTCTTCCCGCGCGAGGCCTACGAGGACGCGGGGTTCAGCCGGGCCGAGATCGAGGAGGCCAAGCGCTACCGTCGTGACGTCGCGGCGCGGAACGACTACGCGCCGTTTCGCAAGCTCTTCAAACGTGACATGCACGCCTCGATGGTCGCGAACCTCGCGCGCCTGGGGCTCCTGACGGAGCGCGTCCGACCGAAGCTCGCGAAGCTCGGCGTCACCCTGCCGGCGAACTGACCGGCGCGAGAAGCTCCGCCAGCCGCCGGTCGCGGTAGGCCCAGAGCGCCGCGAGCTGGCGCCGCACGACGAGCGCGTATGCCGCGTGCCCGAGCGGTCCCAGCGGCAGCCGGTAGGTCACCCGATCCTCGACCCACGTGCCGCCGTGCGCCTCGAGAAACCGGTGGCGGTGCTCCCAGCGCGCGTACGGGCCACGCACCTGCACGTCCACGAAGCGGTAGGGCGGATCGAACTCGCGGATGAAGGCGCGCCACCGGAGGGGCACGCCGAGCCACGAAAGCGCGAAGTCGTAAACGCGCCCCGCGACCATGGGCGCGGGCTCGGCGAGGAGGCGCAGACGGAGCGCGGGCGGCGTGACCCGCGCCAGGTTCCGCGGGTCGGCGAAGAATGCGAAGACGTCGGGGCGCGCCTTGCCGAGCCACACGCGCGATTCGAGGATGTGATCGGCCATCGAGGCGCGGCATATGATAGGCAGGTGCCCGCACTCAGTCAAACGCGCGCCTACACGGCGCTCGTCGCGATCGCCGCGCTCTGGGGCAGTTATCCGGCCACCGCCAAGCTCGCGCTCGGGGATTTCCCGCCCTTCTTCCTCGCGGCCGTCCGCTGCACGATCGCGTCCGGACTTCTCGTGCTCCTGCTGGCGCGCGCCGGTGCGGACGCCACGCGCGGGCTTGGCGCCCCGGCCGTGCTGGCCATCATCGTCCTGGGCGTCGCGGGCATCTGGGGCTCGACGCAGTTCTCGTACGTCGCGATCTACTACACGACCGCGGGCAACGCGGTCATCCTCCAGGCGGCGACCCCCGTCATGGTGGCGCTCGGCGCGCGCTTCTATCTCGGCGAGCGTCTCGCGACGCGCCAGTGGCTCGGCGTCGTCGTCTCCGTCTTCGGCGTCCTCCTCGTGATCACGAGCGGGCGTCTCGGGGCGCTCCGGCTCGAGGAGCTCCGCGCGGGCGACTTCATCGTCCTCGGATCTCTCATCGGCTGGTCGATTTACACGGTCTACGGCAAGCGCGTCCTCGCCATCCTCTCGCCGGCGCTCGCCACGACGGGCGCGTACGTGGCCGGCACGCTCCTGGTCCTGCCGACGGCGCTGGTCACCGCGCCGTTCTTCCCGGCGCCGCGCCTCGGCTCGCTCACGGCCTGGGCGGTCGTCCTCTATCAGGGCGTGCTCGGCGCCGTCGCCCACGTCTGGTGGTATCGCGCGGTCGAGGTCGTCGGCCCGAGCCGCTCGGCAGTGTTCCTGAACCTCCAGCCGCTCGTCGGCATTGTGCTGGCGGCCACCCTGCTGTGGGAGCCGATCGGGATCTGGCAGATCCTCGGCACAGCGTGCATCTTGGCCGGCGTGGCCCTCACGACGCGCGCGCGCCGGGAGCCGTAAAGCTGACGCGAGAGACGCGAGGGCTGGAAGCACGGGGGAAGGGTCCGAGCGGAGGACTCTCCCCCGTGCCGGCGACGTCTATCCGAGCTTCTTGACTTCCACGAGAATCTTATCGGGCTGCGGCAGCTCGCCCTTGCCGTAACGCTCGGTGAAGCGCACCTTGCCCTGCTTGTCGACGATGAACGTGGCCCGGACGTTCGCGTTCCAGTCCGGCCAGTACACGCCGTAGTCCTTCACGACGCTACGCTGCACGTCCGAGAGGAGCGGATAGCGGCTGATGCCGACCGCCTTCGCCCAGTTTTCGTGGCTAAACGGGCTGTCCGTGCTGATACCCAGCACCTGGGTATTCGCCGCCTCGAAGTCGCCGACGCGCTTGTCGAAGGCGGGCATGCAGGTGCTTCAGCCCGGCGTCCAGTCGAGCGGGTAGAACAGCAACACCACGTTCTTCCCGCGGAAGTCCTTCAGGCTGATCTCCTTGAGCCCGATGGTCTTCAGCGTGAAGTCGGGCGCCGTGTCGCCGACGTTGAGGCTCTTGGTCGGGGTCGCCGTGCTCACGCGTGATATCCCCCTTTCGCGATCTTGCGGACCACCGGCGTCATGATAGCACGGCGCTCTGGGGCCCTCGCCGGCGCCTTGCGCGCTTGCGCCCACGCGTGCGACCGCCGGCTCTCGAGCGGGGCCGCCGCGAGACCGAGGTAGCCGGCCGCGGTCACGACGGCGCCGGTGTCCCAGACTCGACGGAAGCGCTCGGCGAAGCGCACGTCGCGTAGCGCATGGTGGTCCATGATCACGCGACACCCGGTGGCCCCCACGACTCTCAGGAGATTGTCGATGCCGCGCTCGATCACGCTCGCGCCCACGTCCCGCTCGATGTACGAGGGCGGCCCCGACAGATAGAGGAGCGTCGGGCGCTCCTGGACGAGGTACGCGGCGGCCACGGGAGAGAGCGGCCCCTGGACGTCGGACGCGAAGACGAAGCGCTCGTTCTCCCCCGGGTCGACGACCGTCAGCACGACGATCGCGCCGAGCGGCGAGCCGTCGACGCCGTGCGGCAGCGGCGGCGACACCCGGAGGTCCAGCTCGAGCGTCGTTCGTCGGCAACCGTCGGCGCTCACGACGCGCGCGACCGGTCCGAGCGCCGTCCAGAGCTCCGTCCCGCGCTTGGCCTGGAGGCCCGCCACCATCCGGCGCGGGTCTTTCAGCAGCACCGTCCGGCCGACGTATGTGGCCGGGTCGGAGCGGAAGTGGTCTTCGTGGTAGTGGCTGACGAAGACGACCGACGCGCGGGTCGCGTACGCCGAGATCCGATCGTTGGCGCGGCGGAACGCCTCCCACTCCTCCTCGGACGGCGGCAGGTTGAAGCGCGACGGTGAGAGGGTCGCGCCCGGGTCGATGAGGATCCCCGTCTGGCCGGCTTCGACATAGGTCGCCATCGAGCGGACGCCCAGCGATTCTGCAGCCAGCGGGATGATCTTCACTGTACCGGGGGCCGCGAGGCCGGCACCATCGGTGGACGTGCGAAGCCGCAGCGCGTCCGACGCGCGAGGCGAGCCTGCGTGAGTGGGCCTGAGACAAGGTGCGCCCCGGCCGCGTTCCGTATGTCGCTTCTCATTCCGGCAGGGCTCCTAAATACACCGGCCGCCGTCGACTTCGAGGCAGGAGCCCGTGATCATCGCCGCCTCGTCGGAGGCGAGGAAGACCGCCGCGTTGGCGATGTCTTCGGGGCGGTTGAGCCGGCCGAGCGGCACGGTCGCGATGTACCGCGTCATCCCCTCGGCGTCCACCTCCTTCTTGCCCATGAACGTCGCGAGCATCGGGGTCTCCGTCGCCACGGGGGCGATGGCCACGACCCGCACGCCATGCGGTGCGGCCTCGAGGGCGAGGCTCTTGGCGAGCGTCACGACCGCGCCCTTCGAGGCCGCGTACGTCTGACCGCCGGGACGCGGCCGGATCGCCGCGGTCGACGCCGTGATCAACAACACGCCCCGTTTCTGCCGCTTCATGACCGCGAGCGCGTACTTGGCCCCGAGCCATACGCCCTTGACGTTGACCGCGAAGATCCGGTCGAAGACCGCTTCTTCCTGCTCCTCGATGCGCGTCGGGAATTGCGGCACCCCCGCGTTCGCGAAGAAAATGTCGAGCGTGCCCCACGTGGCGACGGCCTTCTCGACGATCAGCTGATTGTCCGCCGCCTTCGCGACGTCGGCGCGCACCGCCAGCGCCTGGCCGCCGGCCTTCTCGATCTGCTCGACGACCCCCTTGGCCCCCGCCTCGTTGAGGTCGGCCGCGACGACGCGGGCCCCCTCGCGGGCCATCGCGATGGCCGACGCGGCGCCGATCCCCGAGGCCGCTCCCGTGATCACCGCGACCTTGCCGTTGAGTCTCATCGCCCGCCTCCTCGGCGCCCCTCGCGCGTTCAAACGGCTCTTCGAGCGCCGGCTCCGCCGGCGCAACCTTTCCTGGGGGAGGTTTCGGAGGGGGCCGTCGAGGCCCCCGCCGATAAGCTACAGCGCCAGCTCGGCCATCGTCCGCGCCGCGAGTCCGTCACCGGCGATCAGGAGCGTCGTGACCCCCGACGCGCTCCACTCGCCGAGCCGCTCGCGAATCCGCTCCCGCGGCCCGCAGAGCGCGACCTCGTCCACGAGCGCGTCCGGCACCGCGGTCTCGGCCTCCGCCTTCCGCCCCTCGAGGTAAAGATCCTGGATCGTCCTGGCCGCCTCCTCGTAGCCGTAGCGACGCGCGACGTCGTTGTAGAAGTTCCGGCCGCGCGCTCCCATGCCGCCGACGTACAGCGCGAGCTTCGCCTTCACCGGGTGCCGGCACGCGGCGACGTCGTCCCCCACGACGACCGGGACCATCGGCATGATGTCGAACCCCGCGGGCGCGCCGCCGCGCGTGCGGAACCCCGCGTCGAGCCACTCCCGGAACATCTTGATTCGCCGCGCCGAGAAGAACGTCGGGATCCAGCCGTCGGCGATCTCCGCCGCGAGCGCCGTGTTCCGGGGGCCGATCGCCGCGAGATAGATCGGGAGGTCCGGGCGGCCGTGGAGGATCGATTTGAGCGGCTTGCCGAGGCCCGTCGCGTCCGGGCCCGCGTACGGGATCTGATAGTACTCGCCCCGGAACTCGAGCGGCTTCTCCCGACGGAGGACGCGGCGCACGATCGCGACATACTCGCGTGTCCGCGCGAGGGGCTTGCCGAAGGGCTGGCCGTGCCAGCCCTCGACGACCTGCGGTCCCGACACGCCGAGGCCGAGTCGGAAGCGGCCGCCCGAGAGCCCGTCGAGCGTCATCGCCGTCATCGCGGTCGCCGCGGGGCTGCGGCCCGCGAGCTGCATGATCCCCGTGCCGACGTGGATCCGCGCCGTCCGCGCCGCGATCCACGCGGCAGGCGTCACGGCGTCCGAGCCGTATGACTCGGCCGACCACACCGAGTCGAAGCCGAGCCGCTCGACCTCGAGGATCCGCTCCATGTCGAGCGACATCTGCGCGCCGGAGTAGCTGAGGGTCAGCGCGAGTTTCATGGAAGCCCTCTCCACCGTCGCCACGCGTGAGCGCGAAGGACGACACGCCCCCGCCGGAAGACGACACCCTCCGCTTCGAGTCGAATCCGCTGCGTCAGCATGCTACTCATCCGCCCGCGGAAGCTGACCGCGCCTTGCGCGTTGACCACGCGGTGCCACGGGAGGTTGGCGGGGCACCCGCGGAGCGCGCCGCCCACCGCGCGAGCGGCTCGGGGCCGTCCGAGCAGCGCCGCGATCTGTCCGTATGTCGCGACCCGGCCGCGCGGGATGCGCCGAACGAGCTGCCACACCGCCTCGCGAAACGTCACGCCGCCGACGGACCCGCCTGGAGCTCCGTGAGTCGGGCGTAGAGGCCGCCGCGCCGCAACAGGGCCGCGTGGCTCCCCTCCTCGTGGATCCGGCCTCGATGCAGAACCAGGATCCGGTCGGCGTGCTGGACCGTCGAGAGTCGGTGCGCGATCGTGAGGCTCGTCCGTCCCGCGAGCAGTCCCGACATCGCCTCCCGGATCAGCGCTTCGGACTCCGCGTCGACGCTCGACGTCGCCTCGTCCAGCACGAGAACGGCCGGATTGTACACGAGGGCCCGGGCGATGGCCAGCAGCTGGCGCTGGCCGTGCGAGACGTTGGCGCCGCGCTCGCCCAGCGCCTCGTCGAGCCCCCGCGGGAGCGCGGCGACGAAGGCCGCGGCGCGCGCCGTCTCCACGGCGCGGGCGAGGTCGGCGGGCGCGACCGCGCCGTCGACGCCGAGCTTGAGGTTCTCCTCGACCGTGCCGGTGAAGAGCAGGGTGTCCTGGAAAATGATCCCGACGTGCCGGCGGAGGCGCGCCACATTCCACTCGCGCACGTCCACGCCGTCCACCAGCACCCGGCCGCGCTGCGCCTCGTACGAGCGATTGAGGAGACGCGCGATCGTCGATTTGCCCTCGCCGGTCGGCCCGACCAGCGCCACGCGCTCGCCCGCCGCGACGCTCAGCGAGCAGTCGCGCAGCACCCACGCTTCGTCCTCGTAGGCGAACCACACCCCCTGGAGCTCGACGGCCGGCGCCCGGGACTCCTGGTCCCGAGCCGTGGCGCGCCCGACCGAGACGATCGCCGGCGGCCGGTCGAGGAGACCGAAGATCCGCTCCGACGAGGCCATGGCGGACTGCATGACCGTGTACTTGGCGCCGAGGTCGCGAATCGGCAGGAAGAACCGGTTCGTGTACTGGATGAACGCGACCAGCACGCCGAAGCTCACGGCACCGGCGATGATCTCACCGCCGCCGTACCAGAGGAGCACCGCGACGGCGATCGAGCCCAGCGCCTCGACCGATGCGTAGAGAAAGAAATCGTAGCTCGTCGAGGCGAAGACGGCCCGGTGATACGCGCCGTTCGCCTCGCGGAACCGCTCCGCTTCGTATCGCTCGCGCGCGAAGAGCTGGATGACCGCCATCCCCTGGAGCGACTCCTGCAAGAGGCCGTTCAGGTGCGCGAGCCGCTGCCGCACGCGCCGGTAGGCGTCGCGGGCGCGGAGGCGGAAGTAGCCCGCCGCCACGAACAGCGCCGGGACGATGGAGAAGGTCACGAGCGCCAGGTGCCAGTCGAGCCAGAGCATCACCCCGACGACGCCCGCGAGCGTGATGACGTCGGCGACGACGGCGAAGAGCCCGCTCGTGAACGCCTCGCTCACGGCTTCCACGTCGCCCAGCACGCGCGTCATCAGTCGCCCCACGGGGTTCCGGTCGAAGAACGCCGCCTCGAGCCGCAGGAGATGGCCGAAGAGCGCCGCGCGCAGGTCGTGGATCACCCGCTGGCCGGTGAGGTTCATCAGATAAGCCTCGAGCCAGTGCAGGGCGTAGAGGAGGACGAGGACGCCGACGTAGAGGGCCACGATCCACGTGAGGCCGAGCCAGTCGGCTTTGAGGATGTGGTTGTCGATCGCGACCTTCATGAGGTAGGGTTGGGCGAGCTCCACCGCCGAGATGAGCGGGAAGAGCACGAGAGAGGCGGCGATGAGCGACCGGTGAGGTCGCGCCGCATGCCAGAGGCGGGCCACGAGTCGCCGGTCGAAGGCACGACCGAGCCGATCGTCGAACTCGTGACCGACGTCAGGCACGCGCAATCTCCTCCTCGAGCTGCTGGACCCGCCAGAGGCGCGCGTAGAGCCCGCGTGCGCCGACGAGGTCCTCGTGCCGTCCCTGCTCCACGACACGTCCGGCGTCCAGCACCACGACACGGTCGGCGAGCTGCGCCGCGCGCAGCCGGTGGGTCATCAGGAGCACCGTGCGTCCCTGGGCGAGGGCGCGTAGGTTCCCGGCAATCTCCTCCTCCTTCGACGCGTCCACCGAGGCGAAGGGGTCGTCCAGGACGAGGATCGGGGGGCGGCCCACGAGCGCACGCGCCAGCGCGACGCGCTGACGCTGGCCGCCCGAGAGCGTCAACCCGCGCTCGCCGACCACCGTGTCGAAGCCCGCGAGGAACCCGTCTGTCTCGTCGGCGACTCCCGCCGCGACCGCGGCCTCGCGCACGCGAGCGGCGTCCGCGTCCTCCCTTCCCAGCGTGATGTTCTCGGCGATCGAGCGCGAGAAGAGGAAGCCCTCCTGCGGCATGTAGCCGAGCATGACGCGGAGGGCGCCGCGCGGGAGGCGCGTGACGTCGCGCTCGCCAACGAAGCGACGGCGACGGTCTCCCCCGCCCCGACGGCGAAGCTCACGCCGCGGAGCGCGGGCGGACGCCCCTCGTACGCGAACGTCAGATTCTCGAACCGGATCGCCGGCGAGTGACGGGACGCCGGAGATGAAAAGATCGGACTTGGCTCAACGGAGCCGGGTCGCTCCTCCAGCAGGCCACCCATTGTAGCGGGGTCCGCGAGACCGGCTCCAACCGTAGGTGGCCTGAGAGAGGTGCGGTGTGGCTCCGCTGCTTCAAGGACGATTTCATTGATGCGCGCCATCGACGTCAGGCCGCGGCGAACGATCGACAGCGTCCAGCCGAGCGCGATCGTGGGCCACGTAAGGTACGCGAGATAGCCGTTGAACGCGGCGAGCGCGCCGAGGGTGAGCCGGCCCTCGACGACCGCCTTGCCTCCCGCCCAGAGGACGATCAGCGTCCCGACGCCGGCAATGAGCCCCATGAGCGGAGCGAAGGACGACTGGCTGCGCGCGAGTGCCAGGCTCCGGGAGAGGTACTCGTCGTTCTCGCGGCCGAACTCGCGCGCCGCCCGCCGCTCGAGGGTATAGGCGCGCACCACCGTCATGCCCGCGAGGTACTCCTGGACCTTGGCGGACAGGACACCGAGCTGGTCCTGCGCCGCCTCAGATCGCTCGTGGACGACCGCGTTGAAGCGCTTGGACAGGACGATCAGCGCCGGGTACGGCGCCAGCGCCCAGAGCGTGAGCCACGGGTCCACGGCGAGCATCGCCAGGAGCGCGCCGGCGAACGCGAAGGCGGTGCCGGCGAGGCTCACGACGCCGAAGCCGACGAGGGACTTGACGGCGGCGACGTCGCTCGAGGCACGGGTCATCAGGTCGCCCGTCGGGTGGGCGGCGTAGAACCGCGGGGGGAACGCGAGGAAGCTCGCGTAGAGGTCGTTGCGCAGGTCGTACTCGATCCGCTGTCCACCGCCGATGATCGCGAACCGCGAGCCGAGACGCGCGACGCCGTTGGCGAGCGCGAAGACGACGATGAGCAGCACGTACCGTGCGAGCGGGGCGCCCGTGGGGTCGTGCTGGAGGGCGTCGATCGCCCGCTTGAGCGTCCACGGGATCGCCAGGGAGGCGAGCGTCGCGGCCCCGAGGCACACGACGCCCGCGGTATAGCGGGCCCGGTAGCGCGCGACGTACCGCCAGACGAGGCGTGCGGGAGACGTCAGTCCCGCCTCCCCGCGGCGTGCGGCTTGAGCGCCGCGTAGACCGCGGCGAGCGCGGGCGTGGGGACGCCGAACCGCTCGCCCAGGCGCACGGCGTGGCCCTGGAGGGCCTCGAGTTCGAGCCGCTTGCCCTGGCGCAGGTCCTGGTAGAGCGAGGAAAAGTTCCCGGGCGCGATCGAGGTCGCCGTCTTCATGGTCTGGTCCGCGATGTCCACCGGGAGTCCGGCCTTCGACGCGGCGGCCAGGGCGACGGTCTCCTCGACGATCGCCCCGAACATCCGCCAGCACTCCGGCGTCTCGCGGACGACCCCGATCGGTGAGCGCGTGAGCGCGGTCATGCCCGCCACCGCGCAGATCAGCGCGTACTTCTCCCAGAGCGCGCGGCGGATGTCCGTCGAGAGCTGGGCGTCGATCGCCGCACGGGCGAGGGCCGCGCCCAGGCGCTCCGCCCGCGGCGACACCCGCCCGTCGAGCTCGCCGAAGATGATCCGGCCGAGGAAGTGGTGGGCGATGACGCCGGGGCGCTCGATGAGCGCGAACACCTGGGCGACGCCGCCCATCGCGTGGCCGGCGCCGAGGATCTCGTCGAGCTTGTCCTCGTTGTCGATGCCGTTCTGGAGGGAGAGGACGGCCGTGTCGGGACCGACGACGGAGCGGACGTGCGCGGCGGCCGTCTCCGTGTCGAACGCCTTCACGCAGAAGAGGACGACGTCGGCGACCGGAAGGTCGCGGACGTCCTCGACGGCCGCGGGGCGAACGACGTACTCGCCCTCGACGGCCGAGCGGAGGCGCAGCCCGTCGCGCCGGATCGCCGCGAGGTGCTCGCCGCGCGCGACCAGCGTCACGCTCTCGCCGGCGCGCGCGAGCTTCGCGCCGAAGTAGCCGCCGACGCCGCCCGCGCCCATGACCACGATGTGCATGGGATGATGATACACTGCGCGCAGAACATGTCAGCGTCGCTCGAACGGCGCGTGGCGGTCGACGCCGCGCGCGCGGCCGGTCACCTCCTCCAGAGCGAGCTCCACGGATCGCGGCGCATCGCGTACAAAGGCAGCCCCACCAATCTCGTGACCGAGATGGACGCGCGCGCCGAGGAGCTGATCGTCGGGCGCCTCCTCGCCGCGTTCCCGGACGACGGAATCCTCGCCGAAGAGCGCGGCGCCCGGCGGGGGCGCTCGGGCCGGCGCTGGATCATCGACCCGCTCGACGGTACGACCAACTACGCCCACGGCCTGCCGATCTTCGGCGTGTCGATCGGCCTCGAGGCGGACCGGCGCGTGCAGGTCGGCGTCGTGTTTGACCCGAATCGCGACGAGCTCTTCGTCGCCGAGCACGGCCGCGGCGCCACGGTCAACGGTCAGCCGCTCGCCGCGTCCGCCACGGCGACGCTCGGCGAGAGCCTGCTCGCGACCGGATTCCCCTACAACGTCCGCGAGACGGCGGACAACAACCTCCGCGAGTACGCCGCGTTCGCGGTGCGGACCCGCGGCGTGCGACGGATGGGCTCCGCCGTCCTCTACCTGGCCTGGCTCGCGACGGGCCGCCTCGACGGCTACTGGGAGCTCACGCTCGGTCCGTGGGACGCCGCCGCCGGCAGCCTGCTCGTCGAGGAAGCGGGCGGACGCGTGACGAACCTGACCGGCGGCGCGCTCGACCTCGACGCGCCCGCCCTCGTGGCGAGTAACGGCCGGATCCACGACGCGATGCTCGCCGTCCTCAGGGAAGTTCGCGGCTGACTCCGATCCGCTAGAATGGGCGGCGTGACGCCCTCCGCCGCCAGGCGCCTCGCCCGCTTCGTCCTCGGCCTCCGCCTGGAGGACATTCCCTCGCCGGTCGTGACGAAGGCGACGCACCTCGTGCTCGACACCCTCGGATGCGCGCTGGCTGCCACGCGGTACGACTTCGGCCGCGCCGCGCTCGAGACGGCCGAGCGTCTGGGCGGGCCTCATGAGAGCACCCTCGTCGGCAGCAAGGTGCGCGTCGCCGCGGCCAACGCCGTCCTCGCGAACGCGACGCTCGCTCACGGACTCGACTTCGACGACACGCGCGAGGACGCGATCGTCCACACGGGCTCGGTGGCGATCACGACTGGCCTGGCCGTCGGCGAGGCCCTCGGCGCCTCCGGGCCCGCCACGCTCGCCGCGATGGTCGGCGGCGTCGAGGTGATGTGCCGCGTGGGGCTCGCCGTCCCCGGGAAGTTCCACGCCCGCCACTACCACCCGACCGCTCTTGTCGGGACCTTCGGCGCGGCGGCCGTCGCCGGGAAGCTCCACGGATCGACGGAGGACCAGCTCGTTCACGCCTTCGGGGTGTGCGGGAGCCAGGCCGGTGGCATCATCGAGTACCTGGCCGATGGCACATGGACCAAGCGGCTCCACCCCGGCTGGGCGGCCCACGCCGGCGTCGTCGCGACCCTGCTCGCGCGCTCCGGCTTCACCGGGCCGGAGTCGGTCTTCGAGGGTGAGCACGGATTCTATCGCGCCTTCGCGGGCGGCTTCGACGTCGAGCGCCTGGAGGCGCTCCTTCGGAGCCTCGGCAGGGTGTGGGAGCTCGAGCGGCTCACGTTCAAGCCCTACCCCTGTGGCTCGATCGCCCACCCCTACATGGACTGCGCGCGCCGCCTCCGGGAGCGCCACCGGCTCGCTCCCGACCAGATCGCCGACGTCCGCTGTCGGACCGCATCCGGGCCGGTGGAGCGCCTCTGGGAGCCGCTCGGAGCGAAGCGCACGCCGCCGAACGGGTACGCGGCGAAGTTCAGCCTGCCCTATCTTCTGGCCGTGATCCTCGTCAGGGGACGTGCCGGCCTCGCCGAGTTCGAGGACGAGGCCGTGCGCGACCCCGAGGTCCTCGGCGTCGCATCCCGGGTGGGTTACGAGCTCGACCCCACCATCGACTACCCACGGCAGTTCGTCGGCCACGTCGCGATCCAGCTCCGCGACGGACGGCGGCTCGAGGAGCGTCAGGATCATCCGCGGGGCGGCGCCGAGCTTCCGATGACGCGAGAGGAGCTCGAGGCGAAGTTCCGCGGGAACGCCGGCCTCGTCGTGTCGGGCGAGCAGGCCTCGCGCGTGATCCGGAGCGTGAGCGCGCTCGGCACCGCCGCGAGCCTCCACGGCCTCGTGGAGGCGCTCACACCGTGAGGAACGAACCGTGAACACACGTCGGGTGGGCGCGTTGGCGTTGACGCTCGTGCTGGCGGCGATCCCGGCGTCGGCCCAGGACGCTCGCGTCGAGGCCGCCCGCAGGGAAGGCAAGGTCGTCTGGTACACCTCGCTCGCGCTCTCGAGCTCCGAGAGGGTCGCCAAGCTCTTCGAGGCGGCCTACCCGGGCATCGGCGTCGAGGTCCACCGCACTGGCTCCCAGCGCATCCTCCAGCGCGTGATGCAGGAGCTCCAGGCGAACCTGAGGCTCGTCGACGTGATCCACACCTCCGACGCCGGCCACTTCGTGCTGCTCAAGGCGAAGAAGCTCCTGATGAAGTACACGCCCGTCGGCGTGGACGCGTTCCCGCCGGGGTTCAAGGACCGGGACGGGTACTCCTATGGTCTGCGCGCGACGGTCAACGTCATCGCGTACAACTCGAAGGTCGTCCCGGCGGCGGAGGCGCCGAGGACCTGGAAGGATCTCCTCGACCCGAAGTGGAAGGGCAAGCTCGTCACCGCTCACCCCGGCTACAGCGGCGTCATCGCGACCCACGTGCTGGCGCTCGTCCATCTCTACGGGTGGGATTACTTCCAGCAGCTCGCGCAGAACCGCCTCATGCTCGTCCAGTCGGCGGTCGATCCGGCCGGCGTCGTGGCCTCCGGCGAGCGGCCGGTGGCGGTGAACGGGGGCGACTATACCTTCTACCAGACCAGGAAGAAGGGGAACCCGGTCGAAATCGTCTACCCCAAGGAAGGCGTGCCGCTGGTCGTCTCCCCCACGGCGATCGCCGCCGGGGCGCCGCACCCGAGCGCCGCCAAGCTCTTCACCGACTTCACCTTCAGCAGAGAGGTCCAGCAAGTGCTCGCCGACACCGAGGGGCTCTACACGGGCCATCCTGACGTCACCTACCCCGCGGACAAGCCGAAGCTCGGCGAGCTCCGATTGCTCCACACCGACCCCGACGAGCTCGAGAAGCGCAACGAGGAGATCCGGAAGCGCTTCGTGGAGTTCTTCGGCGCGTAGCGGGATGGGGTGGCTGATCGACCGCTCGTTGCCCGTCTGGGTGCTGGCCGCCCTCGCCCTGGTCCTCCTGATGGCGCTTCCGCTGGGCTGGCTCGGCTACATGAGCGTGTCGAGCGAGACAGGCGCGACCTTGTCCCACTACCGTGAGGTGTTCACGGACCCGCACCTCCAGAAGGCGCTCTGGAACACCGTCGTCCTCGCGTTCTGGGTCGGGCTCGCGTCGCTCGCCATCGGCTCGCCGATCGCGTGGCTCACGGCGCGGACCGACCTGCCGGGCACGCGGCTGATCCGCGGGCTCATCCTCGCGTCGTTCGTGACGCCGCCCTTCCTCGGCGCGTTCGCCTGGGTCATGCTCGCGGGTCCGAACGCGGGCCTGCTCAACAAGCTCTACCGGGCCTGGACCGGCGCCGAGGAGCCCCTCGTCAACATCTTCAGCATGCCCGGGCTGATCTTCGTCGTCTCGATCTACACCTTCCCGTACGTGTTCATCATGCTCGCCAACACGCTCGAGCTCATCGCCTCCGACCTGGAGGACGCCGCGTCGATCCTGGGCGCGAGCCGTGTCCGCGTCGCCCTGACCGTGACGCTGCCCCTGGTCCTGCCCGCGATCCTGAGCGGCTTCATTCTCGCGGTCCTCCAGGCCCTCGCCCTCTTCGGCTCGCCGGCGATCCTGGCGCTGCCCGCGGGCTTTCACACGATCACGACCCAGATCTGGGCGCTGTTCCAGTACCCGCCCAAGGTCGAGATGGCGGCGGCGTTCTCGGTTCCGCTGTTCCTCGCGACCGCGTTGCTCCTGCTCATCCAAAAGCAGCTCCTCGGGCGGCGCGGCTACGCCACGATCGGCGGCAAGGGCGGAGCGCGGCGACGGATCCCGCTCGGGCCCTGGCGCCTGCCGGCGCTCGCCGGCTGTCTCGGCGTCATGGCGTGCTCCATCTTCCTGCCCTACGGGATCCTCGCGAAGGCAGCGGTCGCCCGCGCGTGGGCCCAGCCGCTCACGGCGGAGAACCTCACGCTGGCGAACTTCGCCCTCACGTTCGGGCACGGCGCCACCCGGTCCGCGATCGTCAACACGCTCGAGCTCGGGATCATGACGGCGTGCGTGGGCGCGGGGCTCGCGGCGCTCTTGGCCTACGTCGTCAACAGGAAGCTGATCCCCGGCCACCAGCTCCTGGCCTTCCTCGCGCTGGCGCCCGTGGTCATCCCCGGCGTCGTCCTGGCCGTCGCGCTCTTCGTCGCCTACACCCGCCCGCCGCTCGTGCTGTACGGGAGCCTCTGGATCCTCTTCGTCGCCTACCTGACGAAGGAGATGCCCGTGGGCTACTCGCAGTCCGACGCGACCTTCAAGGGAGTCCACCCCGAGCTCGAGGAGGCGGGACGCATCCTCGGTGCGGGGCGCCTGCGCGTGCTCGGCGAGATCACGGCGCCGCTCGCCCGGAGCGGCATCATCGCCACCTGGTGCTTCGTCTTCATCGGGGTGATCCGCGAGCTGTCGGCGTCGATCATCCTCTTCACGCCCAACACCAAGGTGATCTCGGTCGTGATCTTCGACCTGAAGGAGGAGGGCCAGTTCGGCGCCATCGCGGTCCTCGGCCTTTTCATGCTCGGCATGACCCTCGCCGCCGTCGTCGTGATGCAGACGCTGCTCGGTCGCGACGTCATCGGCACGAAGGACTGAGCGACTGCCCATGCCGGGTGTGACGATCAAGGGGCTGACGAAGCGGTACGGCGACCTGGCGGCGCTCGAAGGGCTCGACCTCCGGGTGGAACCCGGCGAGCTGGTCTCGCTCCTCGGGCCGTCGGGCTGCGGCAAGACGACGACGCTCCGCCTGGTCGCGGGGTTCCTCCGGCCAGAGGCCGGCGAGATCTGGGTCGGCGATCGATGCCTCTCCTCGCCGACCAGCGTGGTCCCTCCCGAGCGGCGGCGGATGGCGATGATCTTCCAGAGCTACGCCCTTTGGCCCCACATGACCGTGGCGCAGAATGTCGCCTATGGCCTTCGCCTCAAGCCGGGCGTGCCGAAGGCGGCGCGCGAGGCGCGTGTCAAGGAGATGCTGAAGGTTGTCCAGCTCGAGGGATTCGAGTCGCGCTATCCGGGAGAGTTGTCTGGCGGTCAACAGCAGCGGGTCGCCGTCGCCCGGGCGCTGGTCGTGGAGCCCGAGATTTTGCTCCTCGACGAGCCTCTGAGCAACCTCGATGCAAACTTACGAGAAGAAATGCGCTTCGAGATCCGCCGGCTCCACGAGACCTTCGCGATCACGACCCTCTACGTCACGCACGACCAGGCGGAGGCGATGGTCATCTCTGACCGCGTCGCTGTCCTCTTCCGAGGCCGTGTCGTCCAGGTCGGGACCGCCGAAGACCTCTTCCAGCGTCCGCAGACACGGTTCGTCGCCGAGTTCATCGGCAAGACCAACCTCGTGGACGTCATCGCGGCGGAGCCTGGAGTGGTCACCCGCGGCGCCCTGCGGCTTCGCGTCCCGCTCACCGGGCTCATGCCCGGCGCCTCGGTGGTCCTGTCGATCCGTCCCCACGAGATCGGGCTCGTGACGCGAGGCCAGTGCGCGTCGCCCGAGCACAACGTCCTTACCGGGGTGGTCCAGCGCGCGAGCTACCTCGGGGACGCGGTGGACTACCAGATCCGGTTGAGTGGCAGCGACGTCGCTCTCCGTGTCACGGCCGCCCCGCCCGCCCTGGTCCGCCCCGGCGAGGCCGTGACGTTGGCGGTGGCGCCAGAGGCATGTGTGCCGCTGGCAGAAGGAGGATTCGCCTGCTGAGGTGGCTCGCGCCGGATGCAGGTGGCGTCAGTTGTCCACATCTCCACCATTGTCCACAATCGGGAAATTGCACCGTCCGGAGCGCTGTGCTGGTGAAGGGAGAAAGGATCGCCGCGGTTTTCCTCACTCAGACGATCGGCACTTCCCGAGTCCCGTATAAACAGGGGCGCGAACGATCCCCGGCGCCGGCGGGCTCGCTCTTGATGCGGGCAGGCGGCGGCTGGCGGTGAAAAAAAATGTATTGACGACCTGTTATGGACCGCCTACGCTTCACCCCTATTGTACTGTTTGGCGTCCGGGGACATAGCGACGGGCAAGCAGGCTGACACCCTCTGACGCCAACCGGTGGGCCCCGGGGGGAGCAGGGAGATGTCCGCTGAGGACGCGACGACCCAATGTGTCCCGGCCGTTCTGAAGACCGCTCGGATCCTTGACCTCGTGGCCCTAGGACAGCGTACGGAGCCTGGGGCGCCCTTCCTGATCCGTGGCGAACCCGGTGTCGGCAAAGACGTCCTGGCTCGCCTCATTCACGCCGCTTCGGAGCGCCAGCGTTACTCCTTCATCAAGGTGAACTGCGCGGTTCGACCCGCTGACCGTTGCGAGGCGGACTTATTCGGCCATGACAGGGGGGCGTCGCCCCTGGCGATCCGGCGGCGGCTCGGGAGCTTTGAGTTCGCCAACCACGGCACGATCTACTTGGACGAGATCGAGGCCCTCCCGCGCACCCTCGTCCCCCGGCTCCTTCGCGTGCTCGGGACGGGAGAGGTCTTGTCCGCCGTCGGTCGCGAGATCGTCCGGGTCGATGTACGCGTCATCGCATCCACCGTGCATGAACCGGAGACCGGAGACCCTGACAACCTCTGGCAGGATCTCCGCCGCCTCAACGTGGTCGAAGTCCGGATCCCTCCGCTCAGGCAGCGCACGGAAGAGATTCCCGACTTCGCGTCTTTCTTTCTCGAGCAATTCAACCGGCGGTATCGGCGGCACGTCCAGCTGTGTCCTGACGTGCTCGCCGCGTTCAGCGCACACTCATGGCCCCGCAACGTCCGCGAGCTTGAGGAGGCGGTTCACCGGCTTGTCGTCGGTGGAGCGATGGCTCCCGCTCACTGACCGCGCCATCACGTCACGTCACGGGGAACGGGCCCAGCAGAACGATAGGTTCGTAGCGAGCCGGCGCATGGCCGCGCCGCCCTCCGCGGCTCAGGTATCGACCCGTTCTGATTACGGGAGACACCCGATGGAAGGCCCTGACTTTCCTTCAAAGAATGTGCGGTGGGCACTCAAGCAAGATCCTGGAAGTCAGGTGGGTCTCCTGAGTGCAGATCTTCCCTCGAGGAGGCGCCCGTGAGTACTGGCCAGGTCGACTCAGCGGACAAGCCGCTGGCAGAGAAGGATGTCGGGGCGCGTCATCTCACCCCCCACGTCCCACTGCTCGACGGGAGCCCGCAGATGCGGGCAATCATGCGAATCGTCGAGAACGTCGCCGACACCGATGCGACGGTCTTGATCCGTGGCGAAAGCGGCGTGGGAAAGGACCTCGTCGCCCGGGCGATCCACGCGGCTTCCGGGCACCGCGACGGGCCGTTCGTCAAGGTCAATTGTGCGGCAATCCCCTCGGGGCTCCTCGAGTCCGAGCTCTTCGGCCACGAGAAGGGAGCCTTCACCGGCGCGCACCGGCGGAAGCTTGGGCAATTCGAGTGTGCAAACAACGGAACAATCTACCTGGACGAGATCGCCGAGCTACCGCTCGCCCTCCAGGCCAAGCTCCTCCATGTGCTCCAGGATTTTCTCTTCTCTCGGGTGGGGGGCGACGGGTTAATCGATGTCAACACGCGCGTGATCGCCGCCACGAATCGGAACGTGGAGCACGCGATGATCCGGGGCGAATTCCGAGAGGACCTTTACTACCGCCTCAACGTGGTCGAACTGCATGTTCCGCCGCTCCGGGAGCGGAAGGAGGAGATTCCTCTCCTGGCGTCGTGGTTCCTCTCCAGGTTCAACGAGCAGTACGGGCGAACGAAGCAACTCTCTCCCGAGACGATGGCCCGCCTCACGGAGTACTCATGGCCGGGCAATGTCCGAGAGCTGGAGAATGTCATTCGACGTCTGGTGGTGCTCACGGAGGGTGAGCAGGAGTTTAGGGCCCTGGCCGCACGCGGCCAGAACGGGCACGCTGGACCGCCTCAGCCCGCGCCGGTCGTCACCGAGAGCTTGAGGGAGATCGCGCGTCGCAGCGCGCGGGAAGCCGAGCGTAATGCCCTCGTGGCGGTGCTCGAACGCGTACGGTGGAATCGAGCCGAGGCGTCTCGCGTTCTCAAGGTCAGCTACAAGACCCTACTCAACAAGATCTCGGAGCACGAGCTGACGCCCTCGTGGCGGCAACAGTTTTAATCGGCCGGGCCGCTTCGCCTCAAGGGCAATGATTGGAGGCAGTTCGTGGCCGGTCTCCTCATCATCGTCTCGCGCACGAACCCGGCCCAGCATACGTATCTCAAGCACGTGTTCGGCAGCCAGACCGAGGACGTGATCCTCGACCGTCGGGTGGGCGAACGCCGCCAGCACCCAGCGCCAGTGGCGGCGGAGAGGCGCCGCGTCGAGCGGCGCCAACGCGACATCAGCCAGGATCTCCAGATATCCGGCTGGGCGCTGGTGCGGCGTTAGCCGCGCGTCCCTTCAACGACACCGTGCCCTCAAGGTGTCAGTCAAAGTGGATCGGGTACCCGAACTGCAGACCGAACCTGACGCGATTTTGGTCCACGTCGACCTCGGCCGACGACGACGACGCTCCCCCAGCGCGCTGCTGAAAAAACGTGTACCCCCCAAAGACGTTGACGAATCGAGCCACTTGATAGGTCACGCCCAGATTCAGTGTGAGCGCCTTGACGTCGACACGCCCTGTCTGCTGGCGGCTCACAGATTCCGCGGTGCTGTACACGGGGCTGAACACGATGAGCAACCCGCGTTGCCAGGTCGAGAGCGTCAGCGTGCCTGAGGCGGTCTGGGTCTCGGTCGTCCCGCCAAGCCCGCCTGCGGTGCCCACAGCCCTGGTGTATTGCACGCTCGCCGAGCCGATTCGTAGCGTCTGGACGAGGCTCGCGGTGACGCCGGGAGTCACAAACGTCTGGCTCCCGACCTCGGTAATGGCGGGGCCACCACTGACGGAGCCGATGAGCGATGGCGTCAGACGGTAGCTGGCACCGAGCGTGGGGGTGTGCGTCCTCGAGGTTCCCTGTTCGTGCAAATCCAGGTATGTGAAACCATAGCCTATGGTGCCCGTGAGGCGCGGCGTGATCACATGACGGAGACTACTGAGCAGCGCGTAGGTGTCCGAATCGAGCCCGGGACCTGCTCCTTCGAAACGGAGCAGGCTGTAGGTCGCGGTGAGATTCAGAGAGCTCTGCGGGGTCATCTGCCACGTCCCGCCGGGTCCGAGGGTGTTGCTCCACGATTCCTGCCGACCCGTGGCGAAACTCTGCAACGCAACGAGGCTTGTGTCGCGACTCCGCGCGAACGAATCAAAGGCGGTCAATGCCAGTTGTGGCGCCGCTTGGTAGAATCCGTTGGCGACAAAATTCTGACTTTTGAACGCGTCGTTGAAGCGGCTCTCCCGCTGATACACCTCGCCAGTCAACGAAGCGCCGCCGCTCAGCCGGTACGACGGGCGGTTGACGTAGAGAGTCATGGCCGGACTGACGCCCGTAATAAGATCCCATTGCCGAGTTTGGTTATTGAGAAGGATGTTGTCGTTGTACTCCTCGGACACGCTAATCGAAGGGGTCAGCGTCACCCCCCCGCGTTGGGGCGGAGGCGCCAGAAGTCCGAACAGTTCGAGCGGGTACGCCGCGGGCGGTGGGCCGGGGCTTGGTGCTGTTGGAGCTGGCGCCAGCTCCGGTGGCTGTTCGCGCGGGCCCCCAGGTCGAGGTTCCTGACCCCACGCTTGGGACGCGATCAAACAGACGGCAAGCCCGACAGTCGCACCAGCGCCTACGCCGACTCGCCAAGGCCACGAGAACACCGACCTACCCTCAGGGCCTCGCCTTCTCTGAACTCTCATGCACCGTATGAGGGCCGATTATATAGAGTGGATTGCCGTTTTGCCCCGCTGTTTTGTGTAGACGGCTCGAGCCAACGGCTGATGTGCAATCTGCAATCACCTGCGTACTCGACGCGGGCCATTCCGGGGTACGCGTGGACCGGAACGCCGAATCCTTGCACAGGTCTCCGACTGACGCCTTCCCATCTCATCGTGAACCTTGAGGTTTTCCGGAAAGTGTAAACAACTTCACAGTGGGCCCCGGACTACCCACTTCGGGCGAAGAGCTGTGAACTTTGCTTCATGAGCAACGCACCGGGATTTCCATGAAAGATCAGTAATATATTGAAACTCACGCTCGGAAGTAGGTGCTGGTACGGTATTTGCCCCTCGTTCTACCCGCTACGAAAACTGCGCGCCATTGGGGTAGCGAGATGACCGAGCGCCGAGCGCTCGTGGTCGAAGTCGACGCGGCAACACAACTGGGACTCCTCGGCTTTCTACGGGTCCGCGGATACCTGTGCGTTGCCGTCTCGTCGGCGGCCGAAGCCCGGGAAGCGCTCGCCGATGGCAGCTTCAGCTTTACCCTGGTCGACCTTACCAGCAACGGAACCGACGCCGGAGAGTTGATTGAGTGTCTGAAGGTCCACGGCCGGAATTCAGGCCCGATCATCGCCGTCGCGGACCGTCGCAACAACGGCCGCGACGCCGCCTCGCTCGAGGTGGAGGCGGTGCTCCACAAGCCGCTGAACCTCGACGAGCTCCAGCAGGCGATCGACAAGTTGGTTCGCCCGCAGGCCGAAGCGCTCGGGCCTGCTCCCGAGCAGGTGGCCGGGCGGATCCGACGGGAGATGGAGCTCTGGAGCAGCCCCAAGATGCTGGAAGCGCGCCAGATCCTTCGCGAAGCGGCCCGCGTCGACGTCACGGTTCTCGTGACGGGCGAGACAGGCACCGGTAAGGAGCTCGTCGCACGGGCGGTCCACCATTTCTCCTCCCGACGGGCGGGGCCATTCGTCAAGGTCAACTGCGCAGCCATGCCGCGGGAACTCCT
>WNFT01000088.1_pt1 | contig 57971 bp, 59 predicted proteins | sample 5400191 | NCBI WGS metagenome assembly WNFT01 (sample SAMN13153359, study PRJNA577476) | soil metagenome | isolation source: 80 cm saprolite under Madrone tree | place: USA:California | collected 2016-06-14 | reverse complement strand
CCAGGCAGTTGGGCAGCACGTGTCTCCCCATGACGCGGGCGTCGGAGGCGCCGAGCGCGTGGGCGGCCGCAATGAAATCGTTTTCTTTGACCGTCAGCACTTGACCGCGGATCAATCGGGCGAAGTGAGGTACGAAGACGATGCCGATCGCGAACAGCGCGTGGATCAATCTGGGGCCGAGAACGGCCGTGATCCCGAGCGCCAGCACCAGCGTGGGAAACGAAAGGATGACCTCGATGCCGCGCATGATCAGGTCGTCCACGCGGCCGCCGCGAAACCCGGCGATCAGTCCCAGCGGCAACCCCACCGTGAGCGCGACCGCCACGGTGAACAGCCCGGCCTGGAGCGACACCCGACTGCCGTGGATGACGCGACTCAGGATGTCGCGGCCGATGTCGTCGGTGCCGAGTGGATGGGCGCGCGTCGGCGGCGACAGCACGTTGGCGAAGTCGGTGGCGATGGGATCGTACGGTGCCAGCAGCGGCGCCAGCGCTGTCACGATCAGGAACAGGACGACCAGGGCGGCGCCGACCTGGCCCACCCAACTGCGGCGGAACTGACGGAGCGCGATCGCGCGCAGGCTGGCCGGATCCATCAGCCAAGCCGGATGCGCGGATCGAGATAGGAGTAGAGGACGTCGACGATCAGGTTCGACAGGACGTAGCCGACGGCGAGGAAGAGCACCACGCCCTGGACGATGAAGAAATCCCGGCTGAAGACGGCGTCGATCATCAGCCGGCCGACGCCGGGCAGGGCAAAGAGCGACTCGGTGATGATGGTGTTGCCGAGGAGGCCGCCGATCTGGAGTCCGATCACGGTGACGACGGCGATGAGCGCGTTCTTGAGGGCGTGCTTGGCGACGACCACTCCCTGGCCCAGGCCCTTGGCCTGCGCCGTGCGCACGTAGTCCTGGCGCAGCACCTCGAGCATTCCCGAGCGGAGCTGGCGCGTGATCAGCGCGGCCAGCGCAGTGCCCAGCGTGAGCGCGGGCAGGATCAGTGATCGTGCGTTGTCGGCGACTGCAGGCAACGGCGCGAAGCCCGACGGCGGCAGCCAGCGCAAGAGCAGGGCGAAGACGTAGATCAGGATCAAGCCCAGCCAGAAGTTCGGCAGCGAGAACCCGATCAATGCGAACACTGTCGAGGCCAGGTCGACTCCGGAATTTCGTTTCACGGCCGAGACGATGCCGGCCGGGATGGCGATCGCCAGCGACACGGCGAGCGCTGCCCCGAGCAGCTCGAGCGTCACCGGCAGCCGTTGCAGGATCGCCTCGGTTACCGGCTGATTGGTCCGCAGTGACCGGCCCAGGTCACCGCGGAGCGCACGACCGAGCCACTCGACGTATTGGGTCACCAGAGGCCGGTCGAAGCCGAGTCGAGTGCGGAACTTGGCCAGCGTCTCCGGCGTCGCTTCCTCGCCGAGGAACAAGACGGCCGGGTCGCCGGGCAGGACGTGCACGAAGGAGAAGACCACGAGGCTCACGAAGAACAGCAGCGGCACCGTCGCGAGCAGCCGGCGGATGACGAACTGGATCACGCGCGTTCAGCGCTTGTCGAGCCAGACCCCTTTGAACCGCATCATGCCGTCCGAGATGTGCTCGAACCCTTTGACGTGCTCGCTCCACACTTTCACCTCGGCGTCGTGGTGGAGCCAGATGTACGGAGCGTCCTCGGCGGCGAGCCGCGTCACCTGCGCGTACAACGCTTTGCGCTTGGCTTGATCGCCCTCGCTCCGGGCCTGGTCGAGCAACTCGTCCATCTTGGGATTGCTGTAGCGCACCCGGTTGAGCCCGCCCTTGCTGTGCAGGAAGACGTGGGCATTGCCGTCGGGGTCGGGCCGGCCCGACCAGCCAATCCTGAGCGCGGCGAAGTTGTGACTGTTGAGGTCGGCCAGGAGCTTGCCGAATTCGAGCAGCTCGATCTTCATGTCGACGCCGACTTCCTTGAGCTCGGCCTGGACGATCTGGAGCTCCTGAATCTGGGTGGGCTGGTTCCAGCCCTTCACCGTGAACGCGAACCCGTTCGGCATCCCGCCCTCGGCGAGCTTGGCCTTGACCTTGGCCGGGTCCCGCTTCCAGTCGGTGAAGTCACGGTCCTGGGCCCACATGCTCGGAGGGAACGGGCCCCAGCCGGGCGCGCCCGACCCGAAGTAGGCCACCCGCTGGATCACGCTCCGGTCGACGGCGTACCACACGGCCTGGCGAATGGCCTTGTTGGTGAACGGCGCGACCTGATTGTTGAGGTGGATGCCTTGCCACCAGAGGCTCGCGATCTCCGACACCTTCATCCCGCGCTCGGTCTTGGCCGTGGCGACGTCCTTGGGATGGATCTGATGCATGATGTCGATCTGGCCCGTTCGCATCGCCGTGAAACGCACCGACGAGTCCGGAATCGGCCGGTACACGACCTCGTCGAGATGCGGAAGTCCAGCTTCCCAGTACCCGTCGAACCGCTTGAGCGTGAGATGGTCGTCCTTCACCCACTCGACGAAGCGGAAGGGGCCCGTGCCGACCGGGTTGCGGGCGAAATCGTCCTTGTACTTCTCGACGGCGGCCCGCGAGACCATCATCCCGGCGCGATCGGTCAAGACCGACAACAGAGGAGCGAACGGGCTGGAAAGCGTCATCTCGACCGTGAAGGGATCGAGGACCTTGACGTCCTTGACCGGAGCGATCTCGCTTCGCCGCGGCGAGGCCAGCTCGGGATCGCGCATGCGATCGAAATTCCACTTCACGATCTCGGCGTTGAACTCGGTGCCGTCGTGGAATTTCACGCCGCGGCGCAGCTTGAAGACGTACACGAGGCCGCCGCCCTTGATCTCCCACGTCTGCGCGAGCTGCGGCACGATGCCGAACCGGGCATCGATGTCGACGAGCTTGCTGTAGACGTTGTTGTAGACCTGCCGATCCACCGCCGCCGTCGAGCGATGCGGGTCCATCGTGGTCGTGTCGGCGTCCATGCCGACCCTGATCGTGCCGCCTCGCACTTGCGCCACCGCCGCGGCCGGCAGCGCCGCCACCACGACGATCGCCAGGGCTACGAGCCGCATCCAGCCCCTCATCGCACTCCTCCTCATCGCTCCACGGTGCCTCATGCGTTCACGGCGGCGCCCGCCGCGATCATAGCCCAACGGTGTATCTTCGGGCGAGCCCGCCAGGGAGGGGATCATGGAGCTTTTCGACGTCATGCGGACGACGTTCGCCGCCCGTGAGTTCACCGACGAGCCGCTGCCGGACGCCACGCTGTTCAACATCCTCGACCGCGCGCGATTCGCGCCGAGCGGCGGCAACCGCCAGGGCTGGCGGGTGATCGTCGTGCGTGAGCGCGCCACCCGAGAGGCGCTCGCGGCGCTGACCGCGCCAGCCGCCAAGCGGTACGCGGCCCAGGTCGCGGCCGGCGACAGCCCGTGGAACACGATCGACCCGCCGTCGGTGGACGCGGCGACGATCGAGAAGACGCCCACACCCAGCCGGCTCACCGAGCCGGTGCTCAAGGCGGCCGTCGTTCTCGTCGTCTGCGTGGACCTCAAGGTGGTCGCCTCGACCGATCAGCACCTTCAGCGGGTCGGGGTCATCAGCGGCGCGTCGATCTATCCCTTCGTCTGGAACATCCTGCTGGCCGCACGTCACGAGGGCTTCGCGGGCACGATCACGACCCTGGCTGTTGCCGAGGAGCCGAAGCTTCAGGCGCTGCTGGGCATTCCCCGTCACGTCGCGGTGGCCGCGGTCATGCCGCTGGGCCGACCCGTCAAGGCCTTGACCCGGCTCAAGCGCAAGCCGGTGGGCGAGTTCGCCGTCCGCGAACGCTGGGGCGGCGCCCCGCTGACGGCTCGCTGACGCTGAGTCCGCGCTCGGCGCCTGCAGGCTCGGCCTACAGGTAGACGGCTCGAAGCACCCGATCGTAGCCTGCGAACCTGCGTCGCAGGAGGATGAGCGCGAGCGAACCGAACACGCCTCCGCCGATGCAGACCGCGTACACGAGCTCGCCCGGCAAGTGAAAGGGCCTGAGGCCCAGGGCCAACGTCTGCTCGACGACTCGATGGGCCAGGAACGTCAGCAGACTGAAACGGCCCAGGACAGGAATGAAGCGCAGCCCACGCTGCGAGGGCTCCCAACGGGTGATCACGATGGCGAGCATGAGGATGAGCAGCAGGTGGCTCACGTCCATGAGGGTCCGGGCCACGAATGGGGCCAGGATCATGGGGACCGTGCTGAGCAACTGGCTCGTCGCGATGAAGAGCGCTCCGGAGGCGACCATCGGGATGACCGGGAAGCCACCGGCGCCGGCCCCGAACATCGCGCTCAGCGCGTCATGGGTCCCGTGCCCATCGGCGGCGAGGGCCTGCACGCTCCACGTCAGCGCGACAAAGAACAAGAGCCCCGCGGTCAACGTGACCCCGTACACCTTCGATCGGCATCCATCGTAGAGCGCGACGAGCAACGGTGAGACGAGCAGGAACAGCGCGATCGGCAGCAAGACGCCAGAGATCGACGATTCGGATCGGAAGAACAACAGGCCGACCCACCAGTCCAGGCTGAAGAGCGGGTCCGTCTCGAAAGTGACCACACGCTTGACGACGACCATCAGGACGTTGGACGCGAACATGACGAGCAGGACCTGCTTCGCCCGGCGCAGAACCCGGTGCCGGATCCGCGCTCGTTCCTGCATCTCCCGTGCGAACGTCGCCACCATGAACCCGCACAACATGATGAGGCCCGTCGTGGCCCAGCCCCGAGGCAAGCCCCAGTCCGCGAGAGGACTGGTGGCCGGAATTCCCGCGAGCGTCATCGCGTGGGTGGAGGCCATGAGGATCAAGAACAACCCGCGGGCCATGTCGATGTAGGCGATCCGTTCGGTCTTGGGCCGCGGCGAGTCGGCGGCGACTCCGCTGTCGGACGCGGACGCCGTCTGCACGGTAGTCGGCGGTGCCTGCGCGGTCAGCGCGTCCATGACGGGCTCATCCAGTTACCCCCTTCGCCTGCGCTCGTCTGGGCCGAACGGATCAGTGGCGGGGAAGTCTACTGAGGAGAGAGGGGATCCGACCGTACGTCGCCAGATCTATGTTCCTAGATCGTTCGTTCTATGGTTGGACATCCGTCGTAGTTGTCGGATTTCATGGGGAAAACCGCGCGCCATCGAACACAGCGGCTGACCGGTCGTTCACACGGCCTCGACGTCCCACCACGGCGCTCTAATTTGTTGACTTCTCGTGGCCACAACATCGATGATGACGGCCCATGTTGGATTCTGACGAGCGCGCGATCCTCTTCCTGTGCTGCGGTAATCATGTTGCGTTCTGTGACGTCTGCGAGCGGGAACGGCCAATCCTGACGTTGCGTCGCCGGCCGTCCGACCCGGATCGCTGGCTATGCCCACGATGTCGTCATGACGTCACCGAGAGCGTGTTGCAACACACGCGGGCCTGTCGTTACTTCGCCGAACGGAAGCCGCTCGGCAAAGTCATGCGCCCCGAGCCACCGGCCGCAGCCAGCGCTTAGGCACTCGCGCCGCGCTCAGCCATTCGCGGAGGGCAGGTTAGCGAGGTGTTGCTCCGGCCGCGGTCGGAGCGGCGCGAGCTTCCTGAGGCTCTACCCGCCGGCCAACGCGCCTACAGGTAGACCGCGCGTAGCGCGCGGTTCAACGTGGCGAACCGCCGTCTGAGGACGATCGCCGCGACCGAGCCGAACACACCCCCGCTCAGGCAAGCGGCGTAGACCAGCTCGCCCGGGACATCGACGTGCTTCAGGCCGAGGTTCAAGACCTGCTCGAAGATCCTGTGCAACAAGAAGGTCAGAAGGCTGCAGCTCCCCAGGGCCGACACGAACCCCAGAGCCCGCCGTGAAGAGCTCCATCGCGTGACCGCGAGAGCCAGCGCCATGATGAGCAGGAAGTGACTCAAATCGACGACGGTCCGCGTGAGCAGCGGGCCGACGACCGCCGGTGCCACGCTCGTCACTTGCCCCGCCGCGACGAAGAAGACGCCGATGGCCAGGCACGTCCAGGTGTCCAAGCGATCGCGCAGCGGCTGCCACAATGTTCCGACGAGGAAGCCGAGTGCGCCCGAGGTCACGATCGGCACGACGGGGAACCCGCCGAGCCCACTGCCGAACAGCAGGTCGAGGACGTGGTGGTGGACCAGGCTCTCGCCCGCGACGGCGCGGACACTCCATGCCGCGCCCGTACACAGCGTCACGGCGGCGGCGATCATGACGGCATGGAGCCGGGACCGGCCGGCGTCGAGCACGCGGATGAGCGCTGGAGAAATCAGGAGAAAGAGCGCGATCGGGAGCAAGATCCCGGAGATCGACCACTCGGTTCCGAGGACCAGGAATTGCCACCACCAGGCGAATGTGAAGAGAGGCTTCGTCTCGTGGCTCACCAGGTGCCTGATCGTGACCATGACGACGTTGGAGGCGAACATCACGGCGAGAAGCTGCTTCGCGCGACGCACGACCCGCTCCCGGACCCGCGCGTGATCGACCATCTGCCGGCACAACGTCGCCACCATGAACCCACACAGCATCGTCAGCCCGGTCGACGCCCATCCGCGTGGGAGCCCCCAGCGTGCGAGCGCGCTCGTGGCCGGAATCCCGGCGAGCGTCATGGCGTGGGTGGAGGCCATGAGAACGAGAAAGAGGCCGCGGGCCATGTCGATGGAGGCGATCCGCTCGGCCTGGGGTTGTGCCAGACGAAGAGTCGCGGCCCGCGTTCCAGCACGCGCGGTCCTCGCCGTTCCCCGGGCGCCCGTGTCCGAACGCGCGGTGTCCCTCGCTCGCCGCGCGGCACCGGTCTTCGTTCGAGGCTCTGCCATCGCCGAGCCGATGACAGGTGTCATGTCGCCATCTCCTCACGCTCGAATGGACTACACCAGCTACGAGTGTACGGGCGGTGCATCGCGAAGCGATATATCTCCCGGGGTATAGGTTTCTCGATCTTCCCGGCTTACGCGCCGGCGCGATACGGGGAGAGACGCGGGTGATCGAGTGGCGGAGGGCGAGGGTTCGAACGTTGGTTCTCGTCGGTTGCTCCAGCTTGCCGAGAGTCACTTGACCGGGGCCCTCTTTCGGCAGATTCTCGGGCGCATCGAGCGGCTCGCCTGGCATCCGACGTGATGATGGTTCCGCGCGCGGCCACCGGAGGTCGTCATCGCCGGCCGCGGTGTTTCCGAAGAGCGCAGTTGCCCGCGGCGACGTCTGTCATGAGCGCGGCGCTCACCAACGGGACGCAGTCGGCAGCGGGCCCAGAGGCCATGCCATGAAGATGAATGGACCGGGTATGCGGATCGGGGTGACGGTTCTTGCTCTCGGCGTAAGCCTGCTCGCCATACCGACCTTGCTCGAGGCGCAAAGGGCTGCCGGGATATCCCGTGTCGGCTGGCTGGAGGTCTGTGGCCCCGGCCCTCGGCGCCCCCATTTCGATATTTTCCGGGCTCGCCTCGCGGAACAAGGCTACGTCGAGGGGAAGAACCTCATCGTCGAGCAGCGATTCGCAGACTGCCGATACGACCGGATGCCGGGGTTAGCCGCTGACCTCGTGAAGGCCCCGGTCGACGTTCTGTTCACCATGGGCACGAGGGCGGCGCGAATCGTCGCCGGAACCGTGAAGACGACACCACTCGTCGTCTACTCGTGCGACCCGTTCGAGCACGTGACACGCCTCGCTCGGCCCGGCGGAAATTTGACAGGTGTCACATGCATGACAACGGAGCTCAGCCCGAAGCGCCTCGAACTCCTCAAGGAAGCGGTCCCCAAGGCCTCGCGGGTGATGTTTCTTCATGACCCTGAAGCTGCTCCCAACGCGTTGAAGCTGACCCAGGAGGCCGCACCGCGTTTGGGTATTCGATTGCAGGTGGCTCCGGTGGGCGCAGCCGACGAGCTGCTGCCAGAGCTCACGATGATCGCGAAGGAGCGCCCTGACGCGTTGTTCGTGTATCCCGACGTCGTGCTCAGCTCTCATCCTCGGCCTCGGCAGCTCGCCGACTTCGCCATCAAGGCCCACTTGCCCACGATGCATGCGTTCCGTTTCTTCGTCGACGCTGGCGGTCTCATGTCCTACGGCGCGACCCAATCCGAGATCTATACGATCGCGGCTGAGCAGGTCGCAAAAATCCTGGATGGCGCTCGGCCGAGTGAGTTGCCGCTGCGACAGGCAACGCGCTTCGAGCTGGTCATCAACAACAGGACTGCGAAGGCGCTCGGACTCACCATCCCGCCGTCGCTGCTGTTGCGAGCCGACGAGGTGATCGAGTGACCCGATGATCTCGCTTCAGGACATCCGTTCGCCGCGGGATGAGTTCACCCCTAAGGTGTTGTTCAAGGGTGAGGCAAGTCGTTGACTGAGTGGCGTCGGCGCCGCGGCCCTGTCATGTACCGCACCCCCTGCCTGGCCTCAAGCTCACGGGTCGTCTCTTCGAACACCATGCGTTCAGGCCAGTTCATCGAGCCGGCGCAGGCTTAAGGTCCCCCCGACCCGAACCAATGCGGCGCCGACGACCCGAAGTTGCTGACCGGCTGCGAAGGCGGGGAGGTGGGACTCGGAGACGTTGATCTCTCGCTCGCGGGAGCATTGTCGTTCGTCGCCAGCGACGTCGCACAGCCGCCAAGAGCGGCCAGGCAGGCGAGAGCGATCACCAGCCTTCGATTCAACTCGCGCGCGTCATGGGGTTACACTCGGGCGACTGGATGCGGCGCCGCCGGCGCTGAACACGGAGCCAGGGGTGTTGATAACCCCGTCCAACGTTCTGGAATCACACACGAGAGCAGATACCCAGGTTGGCGTACCAGACATTACCATCCCGCTCGCACCGACTCTGCGTCGTGAATTCCGGGACCGTACCGCGGGGGCCGAGCGACGTGCAGCCGGCGAACGCGGAGAGCACCGACAGGAACACGGCGAGCGCGATCACCTCGCGCCCCGATTCGCGCCACCGCATCAGTCGCCAGGCCCCGGCGACTGGATCTCACAGGTCCCGTCCGCATGCCACACGCCACCGTAGCGGTCGCACACGGCTTGCCGAAGCGGAGCCTGGGAACGCTCGGGGGGATTCGAGGACGACGAGCCCGCGCAACCGAAGGGCACGGCCAGAACGGTGATGAGGAGTAGCATCGTGCTGGTCTTCATGAAGTGCTGTCGCTCCATCAGTTTTGCTCGCCGTATTACTCGATCATCCTGGGGCTTATCCCTGCTGCGGGAGCTGCTGCACTTCGTGTCCTGGGGCAGCCCCGCGGCCGAGTGAGGTTGTGAACGGCGTCTCCGCGTGATCCAGGGCGGTCAGCTGCGCGTCCGCTCTCTCTTTCAGGCGCAGCCAGCGCCGGCGCTCTTTACCGATCACCTGGAGAAGAACACCGCCGCCGCGAACCGCTCGATCCTTGACCATGGCTCCGGCTCCTCGCTTGGCTCGTCGTCATCGCCTCGCGACGCTCAGGGGGCTACCCGAAATCTACGGCGTCAGGATAGGACCGTCAAGGCGGCGCGGGAGCGGTCGTTACTCGAGGCACCGCCGACACTGCTCCTATGACTTGCCCCCCTTCTTGCAGAGTTCGAGCAGCTTCGCGTCGGTCAGTCGCCTCCGGTTCCGGACGATGAGCCGACAGTACGGATCCTGAGGCAACGGGCGGCCGACGCTCGGGCGATTGCAAGAGAGCTCTACGTCCCTGACCTTCGACGCGTCGTCGTCGAGGGAAGTGTTCAATGTTCGCTTCGCCGACTCGAGGGCGCCGCGGGCGCTCTCGTAGTCCATCTGCGTCCGGTGCTCGTGGGCCGCGGCGTGCATCGAGGCTGGCCTGTACCGGGTCGGCGGCGTGAATGCGGATGGCACCGAGAAGCGGATCCCGACGCGGCTGTTCCACGACCTGCGCCGGAGCGGCGTGCGCAACATGATCCGCGCCGGCGTGCCGGAGCGCGTCGCGATGGAGATCTCTGGCCACCGCACGCGCGCGATCTTCGATCGCTACAACATCGTGAGCGAGACCGATCTCCGGACGGCCATGCAGCGGCGGCCGCGCGATGAGCAGCCCGGCGCACGGCGCGATGAGGAAATCGGAGAGTCGGGGCACTGTCGTCTGAGAGCGGCGGCGACTGCCGTCGTGTAAGTTGGCGGAGGGCGAGGGATTCGAACCCCCAAGGGCCTTGCGGCCCGGTGGATTTCAAGTCCACTGCCTTACCAGTTGAGGCTAGCCCTCCGAGTCGTCCGATTGTCTCACTTCAGCGGAGTCAGGCGCTCCAGACCGTCCATGTAGGCGCGAAGCGCGGCGGGAATCGTCACCGTGCCGTCGGCGTTCTGATAGTTCTCGAGCACGGCAATGAGCGTGCGACCCACCGCCAGGCCTGAGCCGTTCAGCGTGTGACAGTAGTCGGCCTTGCCGCCGCCGGTGGGGCGATAGCGGATCTCGGAGCGACGCGCCTGGTACGTCTCGCAGTTGGAGCACGAGGAAATCTCGCGATACTTCCCCTGCCCCGGGAGCCACACTTCGAGGTCGTACGTCTTGGCGGCAGCCTGACCCATGTCGCCCGTACACAGCTCCACAACCCGATACGGAAGCTCGAGTCGTCTGAGGACTTCCTCCGCGTTGCGAGTCATCGACTCGAGCTCGTCGTACGACTGCGCCGGCGTCGTCACCTTCACGAGCTCGACCTTGTCGAACTGGTGCTGGCGGATCATGCCTTTGGTGTCCTGGCCGTAGGTGCCCGCCTCCCGCCGGTAGCAGGGCGTGAAGGCCACGTACCGTCGCGGCAGCGTCGCCTCGGGCAGGAATTCCTGCGTGTGGAGCGCCGTCACCGGGACCTCGGCGGTCGGGATGAGGTAGAGCGTCCGGTTGTCGTCCGGCTCGACGGTCTTGAAGAGCTGCTCCTCGAACTTGGGAAGCTGCCCGACGCCGAGCATCGTCGCTCCGCTGACCAGGTGCGGCACCCAGACCTCGGTGTACCCGTGCTCGCGGGTATGAAGGTCGAGCATGAAGGCGGTCAGCGCGCGCTCCAGGCGGGCGGCCGCCCCCCACAGCACCGTGAAGCGCGATTTCGCGATCTTGGTAGCGCGCTCGAAGTCGAGGAGGCCGAGCGCCTCGCCGATCTCTTCGTGGGACTTCGGCGTAAAGGCGAACTTTCTCGGCTCGCCCCACTGGCGGATCTCCGGATTGTCCTCGCTCCCGGCGCCGATCGGCACCGACGAGTGTGGCAGGTTCGGAAGCTGTAGGAGCAGGCGCGCGATCTCCTCGTCGACCGTCTTCACCTCACCGTCGAGCGCCTTGATACGATCGCCGACTTCGCGCATCCGTGCCTGCTCGGCCGACGCGTCCTCGCCCCGGCGCTTGGCCTGCCCGATGGCCTCCGAGGCGCGATTGCGCTGCGCCTTGAGGTCCTCGGCCTCCTTGACCAGACGACGGCGGGCGGTGTCGGCGGTGAGCAGCTCCTTGATGAGGGCCGTCGCGCCAGCGCCGCGACGGGCCAGACGCTCCGCCACCGCGTCCGGTTGCTCACGGATGAGCTTCAGGTCCAGCACGGGCGAATGTTACTGCGCTTCGGGCGCGGGCTGCTCGGCTTCCACGCGCGCGATCGAGCCGACCTTGTCGTCAGCCTCGAGGTCGATGATGCGCACGCCCATGGTGTTGCGGCCTTGCGATGAGACGTCGCCGGAGTGGATCCGGATCAGTTTGCCCTTGGTGGTGACGACCAGAAGGTCATCGCCGTCGCGCACCTGGAGCATCCCGACCACGTTGCCGTTGCGGCCACCGGTCTTGATGTCGATGATTCCCTTGCCCGCGCGGCCCTGCAGCCGGTATTCCTCGAGCGGCGTCCGCTTCCCGAACCCCCGTTCGCTCACCGTAAGGATGGTGGCACCCTCGACCACGACGTCGGCGGCGATGACCTCGTCGCCTTCCTCCACATCGATGCCGCGCACACCGGCGGCGCCGCGGCCCATCGGTCGCACCTCGTCTTCCGCGAAGCGGATCGCCATGCCGGCCTTGGTCGCGATCATCACCTCACGCTGGCCGTCGGTGCGCCGGACCGCGATGACCTCGTCCCCATCCTCGAGGCCAATGGCCTGGATACCACCGGCGCGCGGGTGGGAGTAGGCGTCGAGGTCGGTCTTCTTCACCTTGCCCTGGCGGGTGACGAAGAAGACGTAGCCACCGGCAGCGAAATCGCGGACGGGCACGCAGGTCGCCACGTGCTCGTTCTCGCCCAGGGACAGGAGGTTGACCATCGCCTTGCCCTTGGCCTGGCGTCCGCCCTCGGGGATCTCGTGCACCTTCAACCAGTGCACCTTGCCGAGGTTGGTGAAGAACAACAGGTAGGCGTGGGTGGACGCGACGAAGAGGTCTTCGACGATGTCCTCTTCCTTCGTCTCCATCCCGGTCACGCCCTTGCCGCCGCGGCGCTGGCTCCGGTACGCCTCCACATGCGTCCGCTTGATGTATCCGGAGCGCGTGATCGTGACCACCATTTCCTCGTCGGCCAGCAGGTCTTCGATCGTGAGCTCGCTGGTCTCCGTCAGAATTTCGGTCCGACGATCGTCCCCGTACTCTTCCCTCAGGGCCAGGAGTTCCTGCTTGATGATGGACATCAGCTTCGAGTCCGAGGCGAGGATGCCCTTGAGCTCCTCGATCAGGACCAGCGTCTGCTCGTGCTCCTCGACGATCTTGTGGCGCTCCAGGTTGGTCAGGCGCTGCAGCCGCATGTCGAGGATGGCCTTGGCCTGGATCTCGGAGAGCTCGAGGCGGGTCATCAGGGCTTCCTTGGCGGCCTCGGGACTCTCGGCCCGGCGAATGAGCTGGATGACGACGTCGAGCTGCTCGACCGCTTTGCGGAGCCCGGCCAGGATGTGCGCCTTCTCCTCGGCCCGGGCGAGGTCGAACCGCGTGCGCCGGGTGACGATCTCCCGCCGGAAGCGAATGAACGCCTCCAGCATCTCCTTGAGATTGATCACCTGCGGCCGGCGGTCGACCAGCGCCAGCATGATGATGCCGAAGGTGGTTTGCATCTGGGTGTGCTTGTACAGCTGGTTCATCACGATCTGCGGGATCTCGCCCCGGCCGAGCTCGAGCACGACTCGGATGCCCTCGCGGTTCGACTCATCACGGATCTCCGACAGTCCGTCGATCTTCTTGTCCCTGGAGAGCTCGGAGATTTTCTCGATCAGGCTCGCCTTGTTCACCTGATAGGGCAGCTCGGTGATGATGATGGCCTCGCGCCCCCCGCGCAGCTTCTCGGCGTGGGCCTTGGCCCGCAGCGTAATGGTGCCGCGCCCCGTCGTGTAGGCCTCGCGGATGCCGCCCGCGCCATAGATGGAGGCGGCCGTGGGAAAATCCGGGCCCTTCACGATCTTCATGAGCGCGTCGATCGTCGTGTCGGGGGCGTCGATGAGCGCGACCAGCGCGTCGACCACCTCGCGCAGGTTGTGCGGCGGGATGTTGGTCGCCATGCCGACGGCGATGCCGGTCGAGCCATTGACCAGGAGATTCGGTACCCGCGTTGGGAGCACCGTTGGCTCTTTCAGCGACTCGTCGAAATTCGGCGTGAAGCTGACCGTGTCCTTGTCGATGTCGGCCAGCATCTCGTGGGCGATCTTGGCCAGCCGCGCTTCTGTGTAGCGCATGGCCGCCGGCGGATCGCCGTCGATCGATCCGAAGTTCCCCTGCCCGTCCACCAGCGGATAGCGGAGCGAAAACTCCTGCACCATGCGCACGAGCGCTTCGTAGACGGGCGAATCGCCGTGCGGGTGGTATTTCCCGAGAACCTCGCCGACCACACGCGCCGCTTTTTTATAGGGACGGTTCCAGTTGAGGCCAAGATCCTGCATCGCGAAGAGCACGCGGCGGTGCACCGGCTTGAGGCCGTCGCGGATGTCCGGCAAGGCCCGGCCCACGATGACGGACATGGCGTAGTCCAGATAGGACTTCCGCATCTCCTCTTCGATGGGGATGGGCAGCTGTCTCTCATTCGGCATGCGTGCCTACCTAGTTAAGCTTCGCGTCCATCTTTCGACCATAAGCCACTTCATCCATCATCTCTGCAAAGCGACTCCACGAAACCCGCTTCGGCCTTTGCCTCTTCCGTCCGTACATCTCGGCCCCCGCAGTATCGATAGGCGCCAGGAGAGAAGTCTTCCACCTTCGCTGACGTTAATCAGACGTCGAGGTTCGCAACCTCCAAGGCGTGTTTTTCGATGAACTCGCGGCGTGGTTCGACGGCGTCGCCCATTAGGACTGTGAACATTTCGTCCGCGCCCACCGCATCCTCCATCGTGACCTTCAGGAGGGTGCGTGTTTCTGGATTCATCGTAGTCTCCCAGAGTTGCTCTGGGTTCATTTCCCCCAAGCCCTTATACCGCTGGAAGCTGGCACCCTCTTTGGCAAATGCCAGAGCTGTGTGTACCAACTCATCGGCTGTGTGAACGGGCGTCTCCTTGCCTTCGGTAAGGACAACCGCCGGCCCTTTATAAAACGGCAGCTTTTCGTGGAGTTGATACAGAGTTTCATAGTCGGGCGACTTCAGTGTGCCAAGATTGATCTCCGCCGGCAGATCCCCCGTAATCGTGAGGACCGGGCCCTCTCCATTTCCGCTGTCTTGAATTCGAACATCATATTTCGACAGGTTCATCCCGCTCAAAATTTCGGACGTGGTAGTGAGAGCCTCGTCGAGCGCAAGCGTCTTCTTAACTTTAAACTTGCGCTTTAAATAGCCTTCCACGAGTCGTGCTGGCAATCCTCGCCTCAACACCTTATGGAAGAGATGTCTATATTCCGTCGCTGTTCTTAAGAGTTCGACGACGGCTTCTTCGCGGAGCGGAGCCGACTTGCCCGGAATCTTAATCGTAGCTGTTTCGGCCCAGGTCGTAAGGAAAAACTCCTCGAACTCGCGCTCCGACATCAGGTATTTTTCGGCTTTGCCCTTCTTCACCTTGAAGAGCGGAGGCTGCGCGATGTACAGGTGGCCGGCCTCGATCACCGGCACCATGTGCCGGAAGAAGAACGTGAGGAGCAGCGTGCGGATGTGCGCGCCGTCTACGTCGGCGTCCGTCATGAGGATGATCTTGTGATAGCGGAGCTTGGCGACCTCGAACTCCTCGGGACCGATGCCCGTCCCCAGCGCTGAGATGAGCAGCCGGATTTCATTGTGGGAGAGGACCTTGTCGTACCGCGCCTTCTCGGCGTTGATGATCTTGCCGCGCAGAGGCAGGACCGCCTGCGTCTTGCGGTCGCGGCCCTGTTTCGCCGAGCCGCCGGCCGAATCACCCTCCACGATGAAGATCTCGCGATACTGCGGCTCGCGCTCGGAGCAGTCGGCCAGCTTCGCGGACAGCCCCTCGTCGTCCACGCCCTTCCGACGGGTCAACTCGCGAGCCTTCCGGGCCGCCTCACGCGCCTGGGCCGCGCGCACGCACTTATCGGCGATCTTACGGGCCGTCGTCGGATCCTCTTCGAAGGACTCGGTCAGCTTGTCGTTGACGACCTGCTGCACGAGGCCCTTGACGTCGGTGTTGCCGAGCTTGGCCTTCGTCTGCCCTTCGAACTGCGGGTCGGGCAACCGGACGGAGACCACCGCGGTGAGGCCTTCCCGCACGTCGTCGCCGCTCACGCCGCCTTTGAAGCTCTTGAGGAACCCTTGCGCTTCGGCGTACGCGGTGAGCCGGCTCGTGAGCGCGGCGCGGAAGCCCGTGAGGTGGGTACCACCTTCGCGCGTATTGATGTTGTTGGCGAAGGAGAAGACGGCTTCCTGATAGCCGTCGTTGTACTGCAAGGCGACCTCGACCTCGATGTCGCCCTTCTTGCCCTCGAAGTAGAGCACCTTGGGGTGGATGGGCGTCTTGTTCTGGTTGAGGTGCTTGACGAACTCGACGATGCCGCCTCGGAAGAGGAACGTGTTGCTCCGCTCGTCACGCTCGTCCTCGATGACGATCTTGAGGCCCTTGTTCAGGAAGGCCAACTCGCGCAGACGATTGCTGAGCGTATCGAAGGAAAAACTCGTCTCCTCGAAGATCTTCGGGTCCGGCTTGAAGTGGATGATCGTGCCATGCTTCTGCGTCTTCTCCCCGGCTGTGAGCTCGCCCGTCGGGATGCCGCCATTTTCGTAGCGCTGCGTCCAGACCTTGCCGTCGCGGCGGATCTCAACGTCGAGCCATTCACTGAGCGCGTTGACGACCGAAACGCCGACGCCGTGCAGACCACCCGACACCTTGTAGGCCGAGTGCTCGAACTTGCCTCCCGCGTGCAACACGGTGAGCACCACTTCGGCCGCTGGCTTCCCGCTTTCCTTGTGGGTGTCGACGGGGATACCGCGCCCGTTGTCACCGACCGAGCAGGAGCCATCGGTGTGCAGGATGACTTTGATCGAATCGCAGAACCCGGCGAGAGCTTCGTCGACCGAATTGTCGACGACCTCATACACGAGATGGTGCAAGCCATAGGTGCTCGTGTCGCCGATGTACATCGCGGGGCGCTTGCGGACGGCCTCCAGCCCTTCGAGAACCTTGATATCGCTGGCCGTGTACGTCTCAGCGCTCATGCGGCAGCGAGCCCCCCTCCATGAATTGCCCACCGTCCGCCGGTCGCAGCCGGCCACGGATCGGGCGTGGTCAGAAATACCTGCTCAGCGGCCTCGACTTCGCGCAGGACGTTGTCGCGCACACTCGGATCGAGCTCGGAGAGCGCGTCGTCGAGCAGAAGCACCGGCGACGTGCCCGTCGCTTCCGTGATCGGCAACAGCTCGGCCAGCCTCAACGCGAGCGCCAGCAGGCGCTGTTGGCCCCGCGACCCGAACACACGCGCATCGGTACCCTCGAGCTCGACGAGGACGTCATCGCGGTGAGGACCCACCAGCGTCTGCCCGCGTCGGAACTCTTCACGGCGGTGACGCTCGAGCGCGGTCAACAACGCCGCCGGCTCGGCCGCCTCTCCCACCGAGCAGCGATAGCTCAACTCGACCTTGTGACGTTCCCCGGCGAGACACGGATAGACACGGCTGATCTCCGTCTGCAACGCCGCCGTCGCCCTTCGCCGCCGGTCGATCAACTCCATGCCGACTTCGGCAAACTGTTCGTCCCAGGGCCCGAGCTGGGCGTCCGCGCCGGCGCCACCTCGCTGGAGCACAGAGTTCCTGCGCGCGAGGATCTGCCGGAAGCGCCCCATCGCTGCGCGATGACTCGGGTAGAGCCTTGCCGCGACGCCGTCGAGGAAATTGCGGCGTAGCGCGGGCGGACCATTGAGCACTTCCACATCGTGCCAGCCAAACGCCACCGCGCGCGCCCACGAGCAGCCCGCGCCTTCACTGCGCCAACCACCATTCTCGAGGCGTTCGAGTGTCCGTCGGACGGTCACGGTGCCATCGAGCCGACGCAACTCGCCCGCGACGGCCACGGCGGCAGTACCCCAGTGGGGTACTTCGGCCAGACGAGACGTTCGAAACGAGCGGCCTGTGAGCAGAAAGCCAAGAGCCTCGAGAAGGTTCGTTTTCCCTTGGGCGTTGGGCCCAGTGAGAACGTTCAGCTTGGGCGACGGGCTCCAGGAGAGGGTGCGATAGTTACGAAAATCACGTAACTGTATCCAGCCAATTTGCACCCTGGTTGAGCTCCTGTATTCAGAGCGAAATCCTCACTAAATACGCATAGGCATTATAACACAGCAGTGGCCCTCTTCCTGGGCGCTTTTCATGACTCCGGGGCTCAAACTGTCCTTCAATTCGATGACGACGTCGTCCGTTTCCATCGGCGCGAGCGCGTCGAGCACATAGCGCGAATTGAAGCCGATCGTGAGCTCGGCGCCGGCGTAATCGACCTCCAGCGTTTCCTCGGCCTCGCCAAGATCGTGGCTGGCCGCGGCCAGCGTCAGCGTCCCCGGCGTCAGCGAGAATCGCACGGGCTTGTTGCGTTCCTCGGCCATCACGGACACTCGCCGCAAGCCGGCCACGAGCGCGGTGCGCTTGATGGCCAATCGTCCTGGATGATTCTTCGGCAGCACCGCCTCGTAGTTCGGGAACTGCCCCTCGATCAGCCGGGCCGTCATGACGAAGTTCGGCATCTGCATCACGAACTGGTTTTCGGTGATGGCGATCTGGACGTCCTCGGTCGAGCCGAGCACGCGCATGATCTCGGTGACGGCCTTACGCGGAACGATGCCCGTGACACCGCTCAGGCCGTGCCCGACGCCTCGGTTGGCGATGGCGAGCCGGTGGCCGTCGGTCGCAACGAGGCGAATCTCCTTCGGTTGCAACACGAACAGCACGCCGTTCAGCGCAAAGCGACTCTCGTCGTGCGAGACCGCGAAGCTCGTCTGAGCCAGCATCTCGCGAAGCGTCTTGGCCTCAAGGGTCAGCCACGCCGGTGGCGCGGCCGGTACCACCGCCGGAAAATCGTCGGACGCCAAGCCGACGAGGCGATAGTTGACGCCGGCACAGCGCAAGTTGACGGCGGCACTCTCGCCCACTTTCAGCGTGAGACCAGCCGCCGGTAGTTCCTTCACGATCTCGGCGAGCTTGCGCGCCGACAGCGTGATCGCCCCCTTACTGGCGACCTTCGCCGGGACCGATACGCGGGCACCGACCTCGAGATCGGTGGCGGTCACGCGAATCGTCTCGTCCTCGGCTTCGAGCAGGACGTTGGCGAGGATTGGCAGGGTCTGCCGTGGTTCCACGATGTTGTGGACCATCTGCAGGCCCTTGAGGAACTGGTCGCGGTCGAGAACGACTTCCATACAGTTCTCCCTCGTCAGGAAGAAGGAAGAAACAACAGCGTAGTCGTAAGAGACGTCGAGCGATGTGGATAGCGCTTGCTCGAAAAAACCGCCGCGATCTCTGGAGCTTGAACCGTGGCGCCACGGGGGACAACGATGTTGATGGGGACCGCGGGGCGGTGGATCACAGCTGGACGCCCTGGATAAGTCCCTCGATTGTCTTCTTGAGTTTGGGGTCTTCCTGCACGAGGGACTGAATCTTGTCCACGGCGTGCAGCACCGTGGTGTGATCCTTGCCCCCGAACGCCCGACCGACCTCGGCGAGCGACGCGTGCGTCAGCTGGCGGGCCAGGTACATCGCCACCTGGCGCGGGAAGGCCACGGCCTTGGTCCGGTTCTTGGCCTTGAGATCGGAGACTTTCACGCCGAAGAAGTCGCTGACCTTGCGCTGGACCTGATCGATGGTGATGACCTTTTCATCTTCGCCCCAGAGGTCAGCGAGCACTTCCTGAGCGAGCTCGACACTCATCTCGCGCCCGGTCAGGGCGCAGAAGGCGATCATCCGCGTCAGCGAACCCTCCAGCTCGCGGATGTTCGACTTGATGCGGCCGGCGATGAGAAACGCGACGTCGTCCTCGAGGAGGACGCGCTCGAGCGCGGCCTTCTTGCGCAGGATCGCCACGCGCGTTTCGAAGTCGGGGGGCTGGATGTCCGCGATGAGGCCCCATTCGAAGCGCGAGCGGAGGCGTTCTTCGATCTCGGGGATATCCTTCGGCGAGCAATCGCTCGAGACGATGATCTGCTTTCGCGACTCGTACAGATCGTTGAACGTGTGGAAGAACTCTTCCTGCGTCCGCTCCTTCCCCGAGATGAACTGGATATCGTCGATCAGCAGGAGATCGATGTTGCGATAGCGCGCGCGGAACTCGGCCGTCCGATCGTAGCGAATCGCATTGATCAACTCATTGGTGAATCGCTCCGACGACAGATACGCGACGGCCATCGCCGGAAACAGGCGGCTCGTCTGATGGCCGACCGCGTGGAGTAGATGCGTCTTGCCCAGTCCGACCCCTCCGTAGATGAAGAGCGGGTTGTAGGCCCTCGACGGCAACTCGGCGACGGCCTGGGAGGCCGCCTGAGCGAACTGGTTCGATGACCCGACGACGAAGGAATCGAAGGTGTATCGCGGATTCAATCCCTCGACACGACCACCGGGGGGCGCCGGGGCGTGCGGAGGTGGCGCGGGCGTCGGCGACGAGTTCTCCTCGACGACGACGATCGAAAGGCGCGGTTGCCCACCGAGAGCTTCCCGGGCCGCGGTCTGGAGGACGTCCCAATGGTGCTGGAAGACCCAATCGCGATGGAACTTGTTGGGCGCACCGATACGAAGATGATCACCCTCGACGGCGACGAGGTGGCATGGATGAAACCAGGTATCCATCACGGCGGCCGGGAGGTGCCGGCCCGCGGCGTCCAGCACGCGCGCCCAAAGACCTTCTAACACAGGCTGAACCCCAGGTTACGCACACCGTTATCCACAGATGTGGATAGCCGGGCAGAACGCTGTCATCGGATGTTTCTCATCGGAGCGGAACGACACGAAGAGCCAACACATCCCCAGGCGATCAGGATGCGGCACCGTAACACACGGCAAAACGCCGTCGCAAGGGTCTTGGCAAGTTGACTTGCCCGGAGCCGATGCCTACACTACTTCGGCTTTACGATTCCGAGGGGGAATTGCCTACATGAAGCGCACGTTTCAACCGAATCGTCGGCGGCGAGCCAAGACGCACGGCTTCCGCGAGCGCATGAAGACGAAGGGCGGGCGGAAGGTGCTCAAGCGCCGGCGGGCGAAGGGGCGCAAACGGCTGACCGTGTAACCGGCCGATTTCCTCGCCGTGAGCGGTTGACCACCAGCGCCGAAATTCAGGCGCTCTTTCAGCAAGGCAAGCGTGTTGATCGTCCGTCACTCGTTGTCCTGTGGCGCGAATCGGATGGACCGCGCCGCGCGGGGTTCGCAGTGACGCGACAAATCCGGGGGGCGGCGTCGCGGAACCGAGCCCGGCGACGGCTGCGCGAGGCGTTTCGAGCCACGCGAAGCGCGGCGCCGACCGGGGTGGCCCTGATGGTGATCGCCAAGCGCGGTGTCCTCGAGCGCTCATTTGCGGCGCTGATCGCCGAATTGCACGGTGCATTTGGTGCGCTGCCTCGGAGGGCCGTGTGAGCTGGCCGACTCGCGCCGTCGTGGCGCTGGTCAGCGGGTATCAGGTGTTGCTGTCTCCGGTGTTGGGGCGCCACTGTCGCTTTGCGCCGACGTGCTCTGAATACGCACGGTTGGTGTTGATCGCACACGGCGTCGGGCGCGGCGGCTGGCTTGCCGTCCGTCGGCTCTTGCGATGCCATCCGTTTCACCCGGGAGGATACGATCCGCCGCCGCTACCACGGGCGCGGAGCGCGTGACGATGGAAAAGCGGGCGATTCTGGCCGCAGTACTGATGGCTGCGCTGCTCATCGTCTATCAAGCGTATTTTTTCCCGTCGAGCCAACCGTCTTCCCCGCCCCAGGAGCACCAGGCCCCGGCGGCTCAGCCCGCGCCAGTGAGTCCAGCCGCAGCCACTCCACCTGCGGCGCCAACGCAATCGCCTCTTCCACCCGCTGCAACTCCGGTTGCCCGCCCCCCTCAGCGGACCGCCGCGGTGGATGGCCCGTTGTATCGAGCCATCGTGAGTAGTGAGGGCGCCAAGCTCCTCGAATGGACGCTCAAGTATCGCGGCGAGAAACCGATGGTCGTGATCGGGGAGTTCGGCCCGGCAGGTCTCCTCGTCTCATCCGGAGACACCCCGCCGGAGCCAGTCCCGTTAAACATTAATGGTTCCAACGTGTTACGCCTCGGACCGGGCACCCTAGCTGGCGATCTCGTGTTCACCGGAGACGTTTCAGGAGCGGTCATCAAGGAGACCCTGCGCTTCCAGGCAGATCGCTATTCCATCGACGCAAATATCCGGATTGAAAACCCGACGAGGCAGCCGAAGACGGTCGGGATTGCGCTGCCGTGGTTCGTTCGGCGACATGAAAAAACGTCCGAAGAGAAGTTCATCGGTCAGCGCCCAACCGAAGTCGTCTGGTCCTCGGGCGGTCACGTCAATCGTGTCGATGACCTGGGGGCTGTCACCGCCACGGAGCTGGAGGGAGAGTGGATCGGCCTCGACAGCACCTGGTATCTCGCAGCCTTGATCCCGAAGACGCCGGGGTTCAAGCTCGCAACGAGCAGGGAGGCTGCGGGAGACGCCAAGAATGGGATCGTTAGCGTCACGGTCAAGGCGACGCCGACGATAGCTCCGGGGCAGGCGTGGGAAGGCCGCGTCGAGTTCTACATCGGGCCCAAGGCATACGAGCGCCTCGTCGCGTACGGGATAGAAGGAACCCTCAACTTCGGCGGATTTCCGATTCCGCGGAAGTATGGCGGACTCCCGATGGAGTGGCTCGGCGTCCCGATTCTGAAGTTGATGAAGTGGGTCTACCACTACGTCGGCAACTACGGTGTCGCCATCATCCTGCTCACGGTCGTTTCGAAGGTCCTCTTCTATCCCCTCACCGTCAAGAGCATGCGGTCGATGAAGGCGATGCAGGCGCTTCAGCCGCAGGTCAACGCGCTGCGGACTAAGTACAAGAACGACCCGAAGAAGCTGCAGGAAGAGACGCTCGGCTTGTACCGCAAGCACCACGTCAACCCGATGGGCGGCTGCCTGCCAATGATCGCGCAGATTCCCATCTTTTACGCGCTGTACCTCGCGCTCTCCGTGTCCGTCGAGCTCCAGAACGCGACCTTCCTGTGCTTCGGACGCATCTTCGGATTCGATGTCTGGATCTGCGACCTCGCCAGTCACGACCCAACGTACGTCCTGCCGATCCTCATGGGCGTGACGATGTTCATGCAGCAGAAGATGACGCCGACGACAGGCGACCCCCGCCAGGCGAAGATGATGTTGGTCATGCCCTTCGTGTTCACGTTCATGTTCCTCAATCTCCCGGCGGGGCTCGTCCTGTACTGGACGGTGTCGAACGTCCTTCAGATCCTGCAGCAGTGGTACATGGACCGGCCGCGTTCCCGCGGCGCGGCGCGCGAGGCGAAGGACGCAGCCCAGGCGTAGACTCCCCTCGCCCGAAGCCACCAGGGAGGCGCTCGGAAGGCTCGCGCGTGGCGTCCCCACCATTCTGGGGCGAGACCTCGTCGACAGCGAGACAGTCAGGTTCAGCAAGTATCTGGATTTATTGATAAAATGGAATAGCAAGCACAGAATGATCGGGTCAACCGACCCGACATGGCTTGCAGATCACCTGCTCCTGGACAGTCTGGTATTCCTGCACGTGATTCCACCGACCGTCAAATGCTTAGTGGATATCGGATCTGGCGCCGGGGTTCCTGGCCTACCGATCAAGATCGTCAGGCCCGATATTCGGATGCTCCTCGTCGAGTCGAGGCAGCGAAGGGCTTCCTTCCTGAAGACGGCCGTGCGAGAGCTGGAGCTCGTTGACGTCGAGATCCTATCCGAGCGGGTCCTTTCCGTTCCCAGCCGTTGGAGAAAAGCGCTCGACGTAGCGGTGGCTCGGTGCGCCGGCGACGTCGAGAGCACACTCAAGTTGGGGCTCGGATTCGTGCGTGCTGGTGGGATGGTGGCCGTATCCGGCCCCCCTGATCCATGCGTCGTCAAGATCGGGCGGTACACAGTCGTTCAACTCCCAGGTGGCCGGACTCGAAGCTTTGTCGTCCATACCGCTTGAGATTCCTTCATGAGTGGGCTAAATCCCCGATTGCTCCTCGGAATGTTGCACGTGAAACACCGAGAAGTGTATATCTCCGTGAGGTGAAGTGGTATTTTAGGCGCGTCGCCAGAACATGGCTACACATGATGAGCAGTGTTTCCCGTGAAACGGTCGCCTTCTAGGAGAACGAATCATTCCTAGGTCGATCGCGGTGGTGAATCAGAAGGGCGGCGTCGGTAAGACAACCACGGCAGTGAACCTCGCGGCCGGCTTAGCACTGACCGGGCGCTCGACGCTGCTGGTTGATCTCGATCCCCAAGGCAATGCAACTACCGGGCTGGGCCAGAAGAAGGATGGCCTGTATCCGACGATCTACCACGTGTTGCTTGGCCATGAACCTGCCAGTAGGGCGGTGGTTGAAACGGCGGTCGGCTCTCTTCGTTTGTTACCGTCGGACATCGACCTGGTCGGTGCCGAGATCGAGCTCGTCGGCCTCGAACGCCGGGAATACCGGCTTCGCGATGCGCTCGCATCTGAAGGTGGCGCGGCAGACTACGTCATCATCGATTGCCCGCCATCTTTGGGACTCTTGACCATCAATGCCCTGGTAGCAGCCGATCGGGTGCTCGTTCCGCTCCAATGCGAGTTCTACGCCCTCGAGGGGCTGGCTCATCTCGTCAAGACCATCAAGCTCATTCGAGAGCGGCTCAACTCCAGCCTGGGGATATTAGGTATTGTCCTGACAATGTTCGATGGGCGCACGAGTCTCGCGTTGCAGATCCGCGACGAAGTCCACCGGTATTTCCCCGGAGATCTCTTCGAGACCGTCGTCCCGCGGAACATTCGCCTGAGTGAGGCGCCCAGTCACGGGCGTCCAGTCATGCTGCACGATGTGCGATCGAGTGGGGCCATCGCGCATCTGGAGCTGACAAAGGAGGTTCTGCGACATGAATAGGCGGGGGCTGGGGCGTGGCCTCGACGCACTTCTCGGCGACGCACCGACGGCGAGCGAGACGCAGACCGAGATCCCGATCGACCAGATCGAGCCCAATCCGAGGCAGCCGCGAAAGATGTTTGACGTCGGCGCGCTCGACGAGCTCGCCCTCTCGATCAAAGCGTCCGGCGTCATTCAACCTGTCGTCGTGCGACGTGGCCTCGCCGGCCGTTGGCAGCTGATCGCGGGTGAGCGGCGGTGGCGCGCGGCGCGCCAGGCAGGGTTGGACCGAATTCCCGCGGTGGTGCGCGAGGCGACCGATTCCGAGAGCCTCGAGCTCGCGCTGGTCGAGAACCTGCTTCGCGAGGACCTCAACCCGATGGAGGAGGCGGAGGCCTACCAGCAGATCCTCGGTGAGTTCGGCTGGACACAGGAACAACTCGCCCAGCGGGTCGGCCGCGACCGCAGCACGATCGCGAACAGCCTGCGCCTGCTGAAGCTTCCGCTATCGATCCAGGACGATCTGCGCGCGAATCGGCTCACGATGGGGCACGCGCGGGCGCTGCTGGCGTTGACGAGTCTCGCTGATCAAATGAAGCTGAGAGACGATATCCTGTCTCAGTCGTGGTCGGTGAGAGCCACCGAGGAAGGTGTGCAGAAGCAGCGAGCCACGCCGTTGGCCCGCCGGTCGGCAGAACTGTCGGCTCTCGAAGAATCTCTCCAGCGAGCGCTCCTGACCCGCGTGCGAATCGTGGGGAACGAGCGCCGGGGGCGAGTCGAGATCGCGTACGCGACGACCGACGAGTTGAACCGGCTGGCCGCTGCGCTCGGAGCTCAGAGCTGATCGATGCGTGATCGCATCGTCGTCGCGATGAGCGGTGGCGTCGATTCGTCCGTCGCGGCCGCGCTGCTGGTCGAGACGGGCTACGACGTCGTCGGTGTCACGTTGCGCGTCTGGCCGTGGTCCAACGGGCCCGACGCATCGTCGCGCTTCGGGAGTTGTTGCGGTGCCGAAGCGACCGATGATGCGCGTCGGGTCGCGCGAACGCTCGGGATCCCGCATTACGTCTTGGACAGCGAGCAGGAATTCGCGGGCGCGGTGATCGAACGCTTCGTGGACGAGTACCGACGAGGACGGACGCCCGTGCCGTGCGTGGCCTGTAACTCAGACCTAAAGTTCGGTTCGTTGCTGCAGCGGGCCAAGGCCTGGGACGCCCGCGCCGTCGCGACGGGCCACTACGCGCGGGTGACGCGTGACGAGGCGACCGGCCGCTTTCGGCTGTGGCGGGCCGTGGACCCGCGAAAGGATCAGACCGACTTCCTCTGGCCGCTGACGCAGGGGCAGCTCGCAGGGGCAATCTTCCCTATAGGTGGTATGAGCAAAGAGGCCGTGCGCGAGCAGGCCCGGCGCTTGGGCTTGTCGACCGCCGAGAAGCCTGAGAGCCAGGAGATCTGTTTCGTGCCCGACGGAGACTACCGTGAGTTCTTACGCGACCGCGATCCCGGGATGTTTCGGCCGGGCGCCATCGTCGACCGCGAAGGGCGTACGCTCGGGCGTCACACTGGCGTTGCCAACTTCACCATCGGGCAGAAGAAGGGACTGGGGCTCCAGGAGGGGCGGCGACTCTACGTCCTGGATCTCGATCCCGACCGAGACACGGTGACCGTGGGGGACGCCCACGCGCTCGACGGGCGGCGACTGACGGCGCGACGCGTGAACTTCATCGCGTGCGAGCCCCCGACGCATCCGTTGCGCGTCGAGGCGCGGATCCGTCACAGTCACGTGCCGGCGCCGGCGACCGTGCGCGCCGTTGATGCCGACAGCGCCGAGGTGGTCTTCGACACCCCGCAACGGGCGATCACTCCCGGGCAATCCGTCGTGTGGTACCAGGGCGATCTCGTCGTCGGCGGAGGCGTGATCGCACGATGACGCCGGTTTTTGTTGACGGTATTCTCGTCGGGTGATAGTTTTCACGACCGCTGGTCCTGGGGCGATCCTTTCATCGCAGCGGGGAGACCTCCTCATGCACCTTCGCGGACGCGTTCGGCTTGGCGGCCTCCTGTGTGTGCTCGCCCTCGCGGCCCTCGTGGTGAGCGCGGCTGACGCCGCCGGCCCCGAGAGCACACACGCAGCGGCGAGTGAGCACGGCGGCGGCCTGATCAGCCTCGACAAGTCGCTCATCGTCCAGGCGGTGAACTTCGTCATCCTCCTTCTGATTCTCCAGCGTCTGCTCTACAAGCCGTTCCTCGCGAAGATGGAGGAGCGCACCGGCGCGATCAAGCGATCGCTGGAGGAGGCCCAGGCCGCGCGTGCCGAGGCGGCGCATCAGGCCGAAGAGAACGCGACGCGGCTGCGTCAAGCCCACGCCGAGGCGGCCGCCATTCGCGAGCAGGCGCTCAAGGAAGCCGGGGAGGAGCAACGGCGCCTCGTCGAATCCGCCCGCGCCGAAGCGCAGCGCCTCGTCGAATCCGCGAAGGCTCAGATGGACGCCGATATCCGCCGTGCTCGAGAGGAGCTCCGGCGCGAGGTGGCTGATCTGGCCACGGCCGTGGCCGAGAAGCTCGTACGGCGGAGCCTGCGGGACGAGGACCACCGCCGCATCGTCGCCGACACGATCAGCCGACTCGGGAACTAAACGTGAAGGAAAGCTCGGCGGCGGCGATGCCCTACGCGCGCGCATTGCACGCGCTCGCTCGGGAGCGGAATCAGGTCGACGTCGTCGGCCGTGAGCTCGCCTCCCTCGCCGAGCTTCTGGAGCAGGACCTCGAGGTGAACACCTTCTTCGCGCAGCCCTGGGTCCCGGCGCCCGCGAAGCGCGCCGTCGCCCTGGAGCTCGCGTCGCGCCTCGACGTGTCAGCTCTGACGCGAGACTTCCTCGGCCTCGTGGCCCGACGAGGCCGCGCCAACTATTTGCAAAAGATGGCCGAGGTCTTCCAGGATCTCGTCGATGCCGACGTCGGGCGCGTGCGCGCCAAGGTGCGGACGGCGGTGGCGCTCACCGAAGCCGATCGTGAGGCGCTCCGGCAACGATTGGGCCGGGCTCTTCACGGCAAGCAGGTCGAGCTCGAAGAGACCGTGGACGATGGGTTGTTGGGCGGTTTCATCGTCGAGGTGGGAACGTATATCGTCGATGGCAGCCTCGACGGCCAGCTCGCCCGCCTCCGGGCGCGGCTGGCGGGCGGATGAAATGAGCGAACAGCGGGTCGAGGCCCGAGGTCCGGTGGCTATCCCAGAGAGAGGGCGCGAATGATCAAGGCCGGGGAGATCAGCGAGATCATCAAGCGGCAGCTCGCGGGCTTCGAAGCGGAGGTCGACCTCCAGGAAGTTGGCCGCGTGATCGAGGTCGGCGACGGAATCGCGCGCGTCTACGGCCTCGACAAGGCCATGGCCGGCGAGCTCTTACAGTTCCCGCACGAAGTCGTCGGGATGGTGCTCAACCTCGAGCAGGATCAAGTGGGCTGCGTGCTCCTCGGGGAGTTCACCGAGATCAAGGAAGGTGACGTCGTCCGACGCACCGGTCGCATCGCCCAGGTGCCGGTCGGCGAATCGCTCGTCGGGCGAGTCGTGAACGCGCTCGGACAGCCGGTGGACGGCAAAGGTCCGATCACCGCCAAGGAGTTCCGGCCCATCGAGCGCTACGCGCCCGGCGTGGTGGACCGCCGGTCCGTGAAGGAGCCACTCCAGACCGGACTGAAGGCCATCGACGCGATGATCCCGATCGGACGCGGCCAGCGCGAACTGATCATCGGCGACCGCGGAACCGGCAAGACGGCGATCGGCGTCGACACGATCATCAATCAAAAAGGCCAGGACGTGTTTTGTTTCTACGTCGCCATCGGCCAGAAGCGGTCGACGGTCGCCCAGGTCGTGAAAGTCCTCGAGGACGCGGGAGCGATGGCCTACACGACCGTCGTCGTCGCATCGGCGTCCGAGCCGGCGCCCCTTCAATACATCGCGCCGTACGCGGGCGTGACCATGGGCGAGTACTTCCGGGACAGCCGGCGCCACGCGCTGTGTATCTACGACGACCTGTCCAAGCACGCCACCGCGTACCGTCAGCTTTCGCTGCTGCTCCGCCGCCCGCCCGGTCGGGAGGCGTATCCGGGAGACGTGTTCTATTTGCACTCGCGGCTTCTCGAGCGCGCGGCCAAGCTCAACGATCAACTCGGAGGGGGCTCACTGACCGCGCTGCCGATCATCGAGACGCAGCTCGGCGACGTCGCGGCGTACATCCCGACCAACGTCATCTCGATCACGGATGGCCAGATCTACCTCGAGTCGGACCTCTTCTATGGCGGTATCCGACCGGCGGTGAACGTCGGGCTCTCGGTCTCGCGCGTCGGTGGCTCTGCCCAGGTGAAGGCGATGCGTCAGGTGGCGGGAAAACTGCGCCTCGATCTCGCCCAGTATCGGGAGCTCGCGGCCTTCGCCCAGTTCGGCTCAGATCTGGACAAAGCGACGCAGAGCCAGCTCGCGCGCGGGCAGCGCATGGTGGAGATCCTCAAGCAGGGCCAGTATCAACCGCTCCCCGTCGAGAAGCAGGTTGTGATCATCTTCGCGGGCACTCAGGGGCTGCTCGACAATCTTCCCGTCGACGCGGTCCGGGACTTCGAGACCTTCTTCTACGGCTGGCTCGAGCGCAAGATGCCGCAGATCGTGACCGAGATCCGCGACAAGAAGGAGCTGAGCGACTCGCTCCGCGAGACGCTGGCCAAGGCCGTCAACGAGGCCAGGGCCGAATTCATGGCGGCCAAGGGCATCAAGGCCGCGTAGCACGCGATGCCGACGCTCCGTGACATCCAGCGACGGATTCGATCCGTCCAGTCGACGCAGAAGATCACGCGCGCCATGAAATTGGTGGCGGCGGCCAAGCTGCGTCGCGCCCAGGACCGGATCCTGGCCGCCCGGCCCTATGCCGGCAAGATGAAAGAGTTGCTCGGCAACCTGGTCGCCGGTGCCGACGGGGCGATCCATCCGTTGCTCGAGCAGCGTGAGGGCCCCCGCCGGCAGGTCGTGATCGTCACCGCCGACAAGGGGCTTGCCGGCGCGTTCAACTCGAACGTCCTCCGGCGATCGCTCGAATTCATCCGATCCTCCAATACCCAGGAAGTCACGCTCGTGGTGGTGGGCCGGAAGGCCCGTGATTTCTACCGGCGCCGGCAGTGGTCCATCAAGCGCGACATGCTCGGCTTCTGGGATCGCCTCGCCTACGGCCACGCCCAGGAGCTGGCCGACTACTTCATGCAGCAGTACCTGGCCGGGGAAGTGGACGAGGTTCACCTCATCTACAACGAGTTTCGCTCGGTCGCCGTCCAGCGGCCCGTGCGCGAGCAGCTCCTTCCGATCCCACGCGCCGAGGACGGGGCAGGGACGGGTGCCGACGTCGACTACATCTATGAGCCGAATCCGGAGACGATCCTCGGCGATCTGCTGCCGCGTCACGTCCGCATGCAGGTCTATCGGGCGCTGATGGAATCCCTCGCCGGGGAGTACGGCGCCCGCATGACCGCCATGGAAGCGGCCACCAAGAACGCCAAGGAAATGATCGACGTCCTCACGATCCAGTACAACAAGGCCCGCCAGGAGAAGATCACCAAGGAGTTGCTCGATATCGTCGGAGGCGCGGAAGCGCTCAAGCAAGGAGCGGACGCATGATTCAGGGGAAGATCATCCAGGTCATCGGCCCGGTGGTCGACGTCGAGTTCGAGCCGGGTAAATTGCCCGCGATCTACAACGCGCTCGAAGTGGCGGGCGTCGAGAACAAGGACATCTTCTCCTATTCGCAGAAGCTCGTGCTCGAGGTCGCCCAGCACCTCGGCGACAGCCACGTGCGCGCGGTCGCCATGGCCGCCACCGACGGCCTCACCCGGGGGACGAGAGTGACCGACACCGGCGGCCCCATTTCGGTGCCCGTCGGCAAGGAGACGCTCGGCCGCATCCTCAACATCATCGGTGAGCCGGTGGACAAGGGTGCGCCGATCCACGCCAAGAAGACGTATCCGATCCATCGCCCGGCGCCGGACTTCGAGGCTCAGTCCACCAAGGTCGAGATGTTCGAGACCGGCATCAAGGTCGTCGATCTGCTCGAGCCCTACACGAAGGGCGGCAAGACGGGATTGTTCGGCGGCGCCGGCGTCGGGAAGACGGTGCTCATCCAGGAGTTGATCAACAACATCGCCAAGCAGCACGGTGGAATTTCGGTGTTCGCCGGCGTCGGCGAGCGTACTCGCGAGGGCAACGACCTGTATCACGAGATGAAGGAGTCGGGCGTCATCGAGAAGACGGCGCTGATCTTCGGCCAGATGACTGAGCCGCCGGGATCGCGGCTGCGGGTCGCGCTCACGGCGCTCACGGCCGCCGAGTATTTCCGGGACGAAGAGGGACAGGACGTGCTCCTCTTCATCGACAACATCTTCCGGTTCACGCAGGCCGGCTCCGAAGTCTCGGCGCTCCTCGGCCGGATGCCGTCGGCGGTCGGCTACCAGCCCACGCTGGCCACCGAGATGGGCGCGCTCCAGGAGCGCATCACGTCGACGAAGAAGGGATCGATCACCTCGGTGCAGGCGATCTACGTTCCGGCCGACGACATCACGGATCCGGCGCCGGCGACGGCGTTTGCCCACCTCGACGCGACGAGCGTGCTCTCGCGGCAGATCGCCGAGCTCGGCATCTACCCGGCCGTCGACCCGCTCTCTTCCACGTCACGCATTCTCGATCCGAACATCCTCGGTCAGGAGCACTACCAGACCGCGCGAGCCGTGCAGTCGATCCTCCAGCGCTACAAGGATCTCCAGGACATCATCGCGATCCTCGGCATGGAAGAGCTCTCGGACGAGGACAAGCAGGTTGTGGGCCGTGCCCGGAAGATCCAGCGCTTCTTGTCCCAGCCGTTCTTCGTGGCCGAGCAGTTCACCGGCTCACCGGGCCGTTACGTGAAGATCGCCGATACCGTGAAGAGCTTTCGCGAGATCGTGGACGGCAAGCACGACGAACTGCCCGAGCAGGCCTTCTACATGGTGGGCGACGTCGGCGAAGCCATCGACAAGGCCAAGAAGCTCCGCGGCGAGGGCTGAGTGGCCGACACGCTGTCCCTCGAGATCGCCACGCCCATGCGCCTCGTCGTGGCGGACATGGTCGACGAGGTCATTGCACCCGGGAGCGAGGGTTACTTCGGCGTTCTGCGCGGTCACGCGCCGTTCCTGACGACGCTGGGGGTCGGAGAGCTGACCTACCGTAAAGGTCGCGACGAGTACCATCTTGCCCTCGCGGGCGGCTTTGCCGAAGTCCGGAACGACAAGGTGATCATCCTGGCGGACAGCGCCGAGAAGCCAGAGGAGATCGACCGTGAGCGTGCCGAGCGGGCCCGCCAGCGAGCCGAACAGCGCCTCGGGGGCAGGGGGCAGGAGGACATCGACTACGCACGGTGCATCGGAGCCCTCGCCCGCGCGCTGACCCGGCTGCACGTCGCCGGCCGCTCGCAGTAGACCCGCTGCCCAGTCCGCGCAGCACCTGCCCGGGATTCCGTGCAGGTCGCACCTCTCGCTTGTTCTAACTCCGCGTCCCGCGCGTCGCGCATTGCGGCACAGTCCTTGCGGTTGCTCCAGCCCGTGCTTACGGTGCTGATCGTCGACGACGAGCCGAACGTGGTCGATCTCGTTCGGGTCACGCTCGAAGACGAGCGGGTTCGCGTCCTCGACGCCCCCGACGCGGCCCACGCGTTCGAGGCCCTGTCAGCCCTTCAGCCTGACCTGGTCCTGCTCGACGTCAACTTGCCTGACCTGAGTGGCTTCGACATCTGCCGCTGGATTCGTCACGACGCCGTCCTGGCCCGGACGAAGGTCGTCATGCTCACGGCCGCCGCTCAGAAAGAAGACGTCGCGCGTGGCCACGCCGCCGGCGCGGACCACTACCTCACCAAGCCGTTCTCTCCGGTACGGTTGTTGTCGTTGGTGGAGGAGTTACTCCCGCATTCAGTCCTGTGGGCGCGCAGGTAGCCGCCGGCGCCGCGGGCGATCTGCCCGCTGCCTATCGCCGCTTGAATGCCGCCTACGAGCAGAGCCTGCGCTACGCCGAGGACGTGCGGCACCTCTATCAGCGCACGCAGCGGGCGATCAGCCAGTCGCTACTCGGCCTCGCCAATGCCCTCGAAGCGAAGGATCCGTACACGCGAGGCCACTCCCAGCGTGTGAGTGCTCTCGGGCGGCAACTCGCCGAGGCCGTGGGGCTGTCGGCACGCGAGGCGGACGTCATCGCGCAGGCCGGGCTTCTTCACGACATCGGCAAGATCGGGGTTCCGGAAAGCGTGCTCGGCAAGCCCGGCAGCCTCGATCCCGACGAGTGGGAGTTGATGCGGCGGCATCCAGTGCTCGGCGCCCAGATCGTGGCGCCGTTCGAGTTTTTTGCCGCGGGTTCGATCATCGTCCGTCATCATCACGAGCGCTGGGATGGCAGCGGCTATCCCGACGGACTCAGGGGAGCGGCGATCCCGCTGGGCGCGCGTATCGTGGCGGTGGCCGACGTCTACGATGCGTTGACGTCGACACGCCCCTATCGTGAGGCGTTGCCGCATCACGTAGCGATCGAGCACATCGCGGGCGAGGCGGGACGGACCCTGGACGACGACATCGTGGCCGCTCTGCTCCGCGTCACGCGTGATGACGAGCCGATCGACGCCTGACACGGCACGCTGGGCCGCGCCTCCCGGGCTTTTCGACGGGACTCCGGCCGGCGTCGTGGCCACACTCGTCGCGGCACTCGCCGTGTGCGCCGCGCTCGTTCACATTCACTGGCTCCCGCCATCGAGCCTTCGAGTCGCCACGGTCGCGGTCGTCCACGGCGGCCTTCTCACCATCGCGTTTGGATGGGCGGCCACGTCGCCGCCGCAGTGGAGGCCGCTGGGTCCCTCGGTCATCATCATTCTGGTCCTCGCGGGGGCCGCTGCCGGCGCTCGTTGGGATCCCCGCGCCGCGATCTTCTATCTGGCCTCGCCGCTCTGGCTGACGTTCATGACGATCAACGGACGACTGGACGCGCTCGGGTTGCGGTGGCCGATACCGGTCGGCGGCAGTTTGCTTGGTCTCGCGGCGGGGCTGACGCTCGGAGGACACATGCTCCTGGCCGCGGCCGTCACGTTCGGCCATCGCGTGACGACCGACAGCCTCGTGCTCACAGCCATCGCCTATGATGCAGGAGCCAACGTTCCGTCCAGTGAGCTGTTCTTCCGAGGTGCCCTGTTCAACCGGCTTCAACGGCGCTGGTCGTTCGCGGCCGCCGCCACCATCGCGACGGCCATGGGACTCCTGCGCTATCTCCTCGATCCGCTGTTGCCGAGGGCGCCAGAGGTCATCGTCGGCATGCTCGTCTACGTGACGCTGCTCGGGGTGATCAACGCATGGCTCTTGTGGTGGTCAGGCAGCCTGCTGCCGGGGCTCGTCGCCTCCCTCGTGTTCTTTGCTGCCTACCGGATGGTCGCGGCGGTGTGATCGGGCGCCGACAAACGACCGGGCTGCTCGTGCTCGGGGCGTGCGTCATCGCGATCGCCGGGCTCGCAGCGGACGCCACCGCACAGGCCGCCTCGCCTTGGCGCCATGCGTATGCCTTACCCGTCGTGGTCGGTGCCCTCACGCTCGGCCTGATCGGTGGGACTGTCACCGCGCTCGCTTCGCTCATGGCCCAGGCGCCGACGCTCTTCGTCCGAGTCGAGGCGGTCGGGCTCGGCGCCGGAGCCGTGGACGAGCTCGTGAGCACGGCCGTGCTGTTGATCCTGGGACCGCTGCTCGGGTCGCGCGTGACGGAGGCGCGTCGTCAGAGCGAGCGGTACGCGACGATACTCGCCATTCAAGAAGCGCTCGGCGATGAACGGCCGCTTCCGGAGCTCCTCGAGGCGCTGTGTCGCTTGCTCGGCGACCGTCTTGCAGCCATTGTGACGCTGGCGGTTCGCGACGGCGACCGGTGGATCGTGGCAGGTGCTGACGCGCCGGCGGGAGACAGCGCAGCCGGGTGCGCCATCGTCACGGCCGGCGCGGTCTTCGTCCCGGACACCGGTCATGAGGCTCGGCCGCGTCGCCGGCTCTCCACGCCGCTGTCTGTTCGCGGGGAAACGGTCGGAGTTCTGACCGTCGAGCGCTTGGGTGAGTTGACCGCTGCCGAGCGTCGCGCCCTGGTCGGACTCGCGTTACACATCGGCGCCGCGCTCGAGAATGCCCGCCTCGCGGCGCGGCAGCGGCGCTTCGCCGACGAGCTGGCCGAAAAGGTGCGTGCGGCGACCGATCGCCTCGCGACCTTGGACCGAGCCAAGTCGGCGTTCGTCGCCATGGCCTCTCACGAGCTCCGCACGCCGCTCACCGCGCTGGTGGGCTACAGCGAGTTGCTGGCCACCCGCACGTTCAGCTCCGACGAGGTGCGACGACAGGCCGAGATCATGCGCCGCCAGACTCGCCGCCTGGCGGCAATCATCGACGACTTTCTCGACCTTTCCCGTCTCGAGCGCGGCGAAGCGCCGCCGCTGCGGTTGGCCGACGTTGCCGTCGGCCCCGCGCTCACCGCAGCGGTCGAGCTGCTCGGAGGGCCTCAGCGGGCGACCCGAGTAATCATCGACTGCGGGCCCGAAGTGACGGGCGTGCGGGCCGATCCTCACGCGCTCGAGCGCATCCTCATGAACCTGCTGTCGAATGCGCTGAAATATTCTCCCGCCCACAGCGCGGTGACGATGCGGGCCCGTGCGGCGTCCGGCAAGGTCGTGATCTCCGTGGAAGACGCCGGACGCGGCATCGCGCCGGACGCGTTGCCACGAGTGTTCGAGCCGTATTTCCGCGCACCGGAAGCCGTGGGCCGTGCGCCAGGCAGCGGGCTTGGGCTCGCCATGGTGAAGGCGCTCGTCGAAGCCCACCATGGCGGCGTTTCGATCGAAAGCACCGTCGGGATCGGAACGCGCATAACACTGCAATTACCCGCGGTTCCTTGACACTTTTCCTCGGCGGCGTGTAGTCTTGTCGAGCATGTTCAGACGCGACGAGGTCGCCGAGCGGATGGCAGATGCGGTGCTGAAGCGGCTCATCACTCGGAAGATCGTCGACGTCAAGGACGAGCCGACTGCACGGGCGGCGATCCGCCACGTCCTCCTCGACAATCTCCAGGCCGAGGAGCGCCTGGAAGCCGACGCCCGGCAGATCCTGCTCGAGCACGCCAAGGCCATCAAAGACTCGGCAGCCGACTACCGTCAGCTCTTCCCGAAGGTGAAGGAGAAGCTGGCTCGCGATCGAGGATTCATCCTCTGATGCGCATGAGTCGCGACCGTGTCTTCTACCTCGCCGATCTCATCATGAAAGGGTTGGGGACCACGCCGGGCGTGACGATCAAGGCTCCCGACGATCTTCGCGTCGAGATCGTTCGTGTCCTCAGCGACGAGACGAAGCTGGAGGAGTCGATCGACGGTGAGGTGCGAAAGATCTTGTCCTCGTACGCGCGCCCGGCGCCCGAGGGCAGCCCGCAGTGGGACGTTCTCTACCAGAAGACGCGGGAAGAAGTCCGGCGACGCCGGTTTCGGCTGTGACACGTCTCGTCGTCGCCATCACGGGCGCCACCGGCTCCGTCTTCGGTATCCGTCTCCTCGAAGTCCTCCGCGGCTATCGAGAAGTCGAGACGCATGTGGTCATCTCACGCCCCGGAAAGCGCACGATCGTCGAAGAGACGGATTGGGCGGTCGCCGACGTCGAGGCGCTGGCCGACCACCGGTACGACATCACCGACATCGGCGCGGCCATCGCGTCGGGGTCGTTCCGCACCGCGGGCATGATCATCGCGCCGTGCTCCGTGAAGACGGCCGCGGCGGTCGCGGCCTGCCACTCGGAAAACCTCATCGCGCGAGCGGCCGACGTGACCCTGAAGGAAGGTCGCCCGCTGATCATGCTCGTGCGCGAGACCCCGCTGCACGTCGGCCACCTCAAGATGATGCTGGCACTCGCGGAAATGGGAGCCGTCGTGTTGCCGCCCATGCCGGCCTTCTACAACCGTCCCAAGGAACTCGACGACATCGTCAATCACACGGTGGCGCGGGTGCTGGATCGCCTGAATCTCCCCCAGACGCTCGTCGCCGAGTGGAAGGGGACACATCCCAGGGTTCCCACCGGCCCGCTCGGTGGTTGATCCGGGGTCATCCCGGTCCGCCCTCGTCTGTGACTGAGTCGCCGAACGTTCTCCTCGTCGGGCTGGGCCGTTGGGGCGAAAAGCACCTTCGCGTGCTCCGCGAGCTTGGCGCCACCGTGTGGGTGGCCGACGTTTCGGCCAGTCGACGGGCGTGGGCCGTACAGCACGGAGTCGCAGCCGCACGGGCCGTCGATGATTACCACTCCGTTCTCGATCGCGTCGACGCGGTGGACATCGTCACGCCGGCCGACAGCCATCTCGCGATCGCCGAGACGTGCTTGCGTGCGGGGCGCTCCTGCTTCGTCGAGAAGCCCGTCACCGTGACCGCCGCCGACGGCCGCCGTTTGGCCGCGATCGCGCGGGAGACCGGGCGGGCACTCCAGGTGGGGCACATCTTTCGCTTCCATCCGGTCACCGCGGCCATCCGGACTGCGCTCATGGCTGGCCGCCTGGGTCGTCGACGGTTCGCCACCGGGCGGTTCGCCGGATTCAAGCGCCCACGCACCGACGTTGGTGTGACGCATACTGACGCCATCCATTACTTCGATCTGTTCGCGTACCTGTTCGATCACCCGGCGACCCGCGTGAGCGCCGTACAGCGCGATTACCTCGGCCGTGGCCTCGACGACATGTCGGTGACAATGGTGGAGTACGGCGACGTCCCGGCGCTCATCGAGGCGAACTACTTCGTGCCTGGCACCTGGCGTGAATGCGTGATCGTGGGCGAGCGGGGCAGCCTGGCGGCCGATTACGGCAGCGGCGCTGTGACGCTCTACGAGGGCGAGTTCCGCCAGCGAGCCGGCGCCTGGGAAGCCGTCGATCTCGGCAAAGAGACCCTGACCACGACCACTGACGAGCCGTTGCGGCTGGAGCTGTCGGCCTTCATCGATGCCTGCGCTGGGAAGGCGCCGGTGCCCGTGACCGCGGACGACGGCGTCCGAGCGGTGGAGGTTGTCGAGGCAGCGGAGCGCGCGGCGCGGCTCGGCCGCGCCGTCACGATCGACGAGATCCGCTAGGCGATCACTGGTGCCGAAGGGGGGACTCGAACCCCCACACCCTTGCGGGCACATGACCCTGAATCATGCGCGTCTGCCAATTCCGCCACTTCGGCCCGAGCGGCGCGTTCATAATACCGACCACCGATGAGCAGTCAAGGGGACGGCGATCGCACCGTCGCGAGCAACCGGCGTGCACGGCACGAGTACGAGATCCTCGAGACGGTCGAGGCGGGACTCGTGTTGCGGGGGACCGAGGTCAAGGCGCTTCGCACCGGCCTGGTCAATTTCAAGGACGCGTATGCGACGGTGCGAAACGACGAGGTCTGGCTGCTCGGCTGCCACATCAGCCCCTATAGCCATGGCACCGATGCCAACCACGATCCCGAGCGTGATCGCAAACTGTTGCTCCACCGGCGCGAGATCAGCCGGCTCACCGGCAAGGTTGCCGAGCGCGGCCTGACCCTGATTCCGCTGCGGATCTACTTCAAGCAAGGTCGAGCCAAGCTCGAGATCGGGCTGGCCCGCGGTAAGAAGCTCCACGACAAGCGTTCGACGTTGCGGGAGCGTGAGGTCCGACGGGAGATGGACCGTGCGGCCCGCGGCGCCCGGCGCGGCCAGTGGTGACGGCGATGGTAAACTGGCTCAGTACATCACAGTGAAGGGGGCGACAGGTTTCGACGGGGATCAGTGAGGTCCAGGCTGCGTCTCGAGGTTTCTCTCCCCTCGTTAAAAAGAGAGAACGGTATAGCTGCCAACACACAGCTAGCCCTGGCGGCCTAACATCCGCCAGCGTCGGCCACGTCGCGCCTTCAGGGCGTGGGAACCGGCGTCATATTCTGAAGGCTGGCTCCGAACCTGGCCTCAGGGGAGGGGCGAGATAAATGAGGCTGGTCCCGTGGACCTCCTGTCGGCTGGAGACTCAGGGGACGAGAGAGCAGGAAGATAAACCGGCTATCGACGTAGACGCCTGCGGCTGAGGGTTTCCGGACGTGGGTTCAATTCCCACCGCCTCCACCATTTACTGTAACTGCCTGAATTTATTTGTCAGGATCGAGAAGAACGGTGTACATTGACTTTCCCGATCGACAATAGTACTGTCGGCTCTGATGACAACGTTGATCGCGGAAGTACAGGCTGAGCGTCTCCCTGCCATGGACGATTCGCTCGGTGAGCGCGTCGCCGGTCTCGAAATCCCAGACCACAGCTATGAGTTCTGCCCCCGATGCGCTCTTGTTCAGAGATCCGGTGAACTCACCGCACACCTCTCGGCGTGCTCCGGAGTCACGTAGCGCTCTGTCGACGATCCCGCCCCGCTGAAGCGGATTCGCGTGTCCGCTAAACGTTTTGCCCGCCGCGGTCGATTGCTAGAATGGGCGCCACCGATGCACCTGGCTCGTCTCATCCTCGTCCTCATCGTGCTCGCGACGACACCCGCGCTGGCTGGGCTGCCGACGGTGCAGTACGAAGGCCATGCCTACGTCGAGCTCGAGCGAATCGCCCAGATCCTGGGTGCCCGGCTCGACGTCGGAACCGACGCGACGCGCACGAGCATCCGCACGCAGCGCAACGTCGTGACGTTCACACGGAATTGGGCCCAGGTCCTCGTCGATGGTCGGCCGGTGCTGCTGGACGGCCCGGTGCGGATCAAGACCGGCGTGTGGCTCGTGCCGGAGAGTTTCGTCACCGCGGTACTCCCCCGGCTCACACCGTCACCCTCTGCCCTTCCACGTGCGGCGACGTCAGTGACGCTCGATGAGCTCCGCTTGCGCTCCTATCCTTCGTTCACGCGCGTCGTGCTGGAGACGTCGGGGCCCGTCACATATCGCGTCGAGCTGACCGGCCCAAAGGAGGCGCGGATTCGTCTCGTCGGGCTCGTCGGGGACGCCCGAGCCGAGGCGCTCGGCGATGGCCTGATCGACCAGGTCCGTCTCGAGCGGGCCGGGGCCGATGCCATCATTCGTGTGAGCTTCGACGGCACGCCTGGCGAGATGCGGACGAGCGCGCTGACGGACCCGCCGCGACTCGTGCTCGATTTCCACCGGCCGGTGACCGAAGCGATCGGCGAACGTTCCGAGCGGGCGGCTCCGCTCCGCATGATCGTGCTCGACGCCGGCCACGGCGGCCACGACCCGGGAGCGACCGGCCCCACCGGGCTCGCCGAGAAAGATCTGGTTCTCGACGTGACACGCCGGGTGGCAAAGCTCGTGGAGGCGGAACTTGGCGTCCGGATCTTGCTGACGAGATCCGATGATACGTTCGTCACGCTGCGCGACCGGACCAGCATCGCCAATCGCGAGCGGGCCGACCTGTTCGTCTCCATCCACGGCAACGCCCACCGGCAGATCGATTCGGCAGGTGTGGAGACCTACTTCCTCTCGTCGGAAGCGACCGACTCGGGTGCCCGCCAGGCCGCCGCCGTCGAGAACAGCGTCGTTCAGCTCGAGAATCCGGCGGGAGGCCGAGGGCGCGCCGACATCGTCAAGGCGATCCTGTGGGACCTCGCCCAGTCCGAATTCCAGGCCGAGTCGTCGCGGCTGGCCGAGATCGTCCAGGACTCGATGACCCGGTCGCTGCGGATTCCGAATCGAGGCGTCAAGCAGGCGGGCTTCTACGTGCTGGGAGGCGCCGCCATGCCCGCGATTCTCGTGGAGATCGGCTTCGTGACGAATCCTCGGGAGGAACGCCGCCTGCGTGAGTCCAGGTATCGCGATGAGATCGCGCGGGCAATTCTCGCCGGACTCGCCGAGTACAAGCGGTACTGGGACCAGCGGATGCGAACGACCGCCGACCGCGCCCGCTGACATCATGCCTCGACCCGACGGACGCGCTGTGGATCAGCTTCGACCCGTGCTCCTCACACGGGACTACCTGCTGCATCCCGAAGGCTCGGTGCTCGTCGAGTTCGGCGCGACCAAGGTCATCTGTACCGCGTCGGTCGAGGATCGCGTGCCGCCGTTCCTCAAAGGCCAGGGCCTCGGATGGGTGACCGCCGAGTACGCGATGCTGCCCCGATCGACGAATACGCGCACGCCACGGGAGAACCGTGGCCCCAGCGGCCGGTCGCAGGAGATCCAGCGTCTCGTCGGCCGCGCGCTGCGAGCCGTCGTCGATCGCAGCAAGATGAGTGAGCGAACGATCTGGGTGGACTGTGACGTGATCCAGGCCGACGGTGGGACGCGCACCGCCGCCATCAGTGGATCCTTCGTCGCCGTGGCGGATGCCCTCGCCAAGCTGCCGAACGTCGACGTGTCCGCCGCCATCCGCGATTGCGTGGCGGCCATCAGCGTCGGTATCGTCGACGGCCAGGCCGTGCTCGACCTGAACTATGCCGAAGACTCGGCCGCCGAGGTCGACATGAACGTCGTCATGACCGGCGCCGGCTCATTCGTCGAGGTGCAGGGCACGGCAGAGCGCGCGGCGTTCCCGCGCGAGCGGCTCGACGAGATGCTCGCGGTCGCCGGCATCGGTATTGGTCGCCTGGTGACGTTGCAGCGCCGGGCTCTCGAGAAACGAGACGAGCGCCTCTTCCGGCTCTAAGCGTCCGCTCGTCATCGGCACGCTCAATCGAGCCAAGGCGCGCGAGCTCGTCGCCCTCCTCTCCGACCTGCCATTCGACATTCGGCTGCTCAGCGACATCCCCGGCGCGTCGCTTCCGGAGGAAACGGAGAAAACGTATCGAGGGAATGCCCTGCTGAAAGCGCGAGCGGCGGCCCGACTCAGCGGGTGGCTCGCCCTGGCCGACGACTCGGGGATCGAGGTCGATGCCCTGGGCGGCTTGCCCGGGGTGCGTTCCGCGCGCTTCGGCGGCCCTGGACTCGACGACCGCGCCCGATGCGGGCGATTGCTCGATGCCCTTCGCGATGTTCCCACCGAACAGCGTACCGCCCGGTTTCGCTGCGTGATCGCGGTGGTGGAGCCTGGCGGACGGGAAGACGTGGTCGCGAGTGCGGTCGAGGGCGTGATCCTCGACGCGCCGCGGGGAACGGCAGGATTCGGCTACGATCCGCTGTTCTTCTACCCGCCGCTCGGTCGCAGCTTCGCCGAGTTGTCGGACACGGAGAAAGCAGCGGTGGGCCATCGAGGACGCGCCGTGGCCGGAGCCCGGCCGTTGTTGCGCGAATGCTATACTGCGCAGCCGGACGTGTGACTCGGGGTGTGGCGCAGCCTGGTAGCGCACCTGCTTTGGGAGCAGGGGGCCGGAGGTTCAAATCCTCTCACCCCGACCAGCGCATCGAAGGGAGCGGCCACGCATGACGAAACTCGTTGCGGTGATGGTGATAGTCGTGGTCGTCGTGCTCACCGGGGCGGCGTGGGGCTTCAACTGCCCGGTCGTGATCAAGCAAGCCGAGGACATGCTGAAGAAGGCGGAGGCGAAGCCGAACGCCGACACGAAGCCGCTCATCGACGAATCCAAGAAGTACCTGGCAGAGGCCAGGGCCCATCACGAGAACGCCAAGACGAAGCGCGATCACGGCGATGCCGTCCGCAAGGCCAAGTTCGCGCTTGCCCTCGCCGAGGAAGCGGTCACACTCCAGACGCCCTAGAGACAGTTCAGGGGGAGTGACCCCGGTCGATGTCCCCCGGATACGTCAGCAGCGCGTCGCACGTGCGAGCCCCGGCGGTCAGCTCGTGCCGCTGCGTCTGGCCGGCGGTGATGATGTGGAGGACGGCGACACCGTTCACGGTCAACGCGTCGGCGAGTAGCGAACGATGACACCGCCACGGCACCGTCTCGGCGCACATGATCGCCGTCCGCGCACCAGCGACCTGCCGAACGAGCGCGTCGAGATTCGACTGGAACGCCTCTGTCTGCATGTAGTCGGCGTAGCCGCGAAAGCCGCGGTTCCGCCAGGCGAGGTTCACGGAGTCTGATCGCGGCCGCCGAAGGCCACCCAGGCCAGGCATGTGAACGTAGGCGATGCCGGCGCGCGCGAGATCGTCGGGCAGCCGATCCCGATTGAACTGGGGATTGTGGCGAGAGCGCGGGATGGTGCGAACATCGGTGAGCCGCCCGATGCCTTGGGAGGTGAGCAGCTCGATCAGCTCGTCGACGCGTCGTGTTCCGTGGCCGATCGTCCACACGGTCATCGTCAGGTCATTTGCCCCAGGCCCCAGAGTACCCCAGAGCCTGAAGACCGACAGTTTGCTTGCGTTGCCGCCGGGGGCTCATTTAATCTCGCGATTGTGATTCTGCGCCGCTTGGTCGGTCTTTTTCTAGCTGCCGCTATCCTGGCGCTGGCGCCGGCCGCCCAGGCCAGCCCGCCGGACCAGTCGTGGATCAGTGGTCTCTATGACAACGCCGACTTCGACGATGTCGTCCTTCTGATCACAAGCAACCTCGGCGCCGTCGAGCTCGGCATTGTGTGGTCGTTGCGCCCGGTGGCTCGTGTCATCGGCTTGGTCATGCCGATGGAGCGGGAACACCAGGCAGTCTGCCCGCTATCCTCTGTTCTCGGTCGCGCCCCTCCGCTCGCCTGAATCCGCCCCGATAACGTCGTCGATCGATTCGCGGCCAGCATGGCAACCCCGCCGCGCATCCGACGTGTGCTCCAGGCGGGCCGGGCTTTCGCGTTGAGGCGAACATATGGATACCGAGATTCAGAGATTCAAAGAGGCCGTCGAGGCCGTCGTCGCGATGCTTCGCCGGAACAAGCACCTGACCTCTGACGAGGAAGACGCCATCACGGCTGAAACCGGCCGCGTGCGGTCAGAGCTGAGTCTGTGGCGCCAGCGCCGACCAAAGCTGAGGCCACGCGGGTCGGTGTGACGTTGGCGCGGCCGGCCGCCTCAGTTGAACCAGCCGGCGCGGCGAATCTGACGGCGAAGTTCCAGCGCCTTCGTCATCTCGGCCTTGGTGGTCGGCCAGGTCGTCGCATCCCATCGGGTGCTCAGCACCGAGCGGAACGCGCGACTGATCCTGACCCACGGGTGCCACAGGCGCACCGAGGCGGGCGGGCCGGCGCTCCGTTCAACGCCGTCTGAGGCGTGCTCCGGCCGCGGATGATGACGTGCCGACGCCGGCTCGTGGTGTCGGAGATATGCCGCCACCGCCCCGGCCAGGATCCCACCAGCCGCCACCGCATACATCCACGTCGAGCGAGGTCTCATCGCGCCAAGGCTAGCGCGATGAGCCGCCACGGCCGGCAATATTTTCGCGGCGGCCGTGCGAATGCGAACCACTCTGTCGGTGACGTCGGCTATGATCGGCCAAGCTCGGGGTCGAGCAGAGGAGGGCCGCGCCGATGACCAGGGTGCTGTTGGCGTTCGGGCTCGTGCTCCTGTGCATGATGCCGTTTGCCACCTCGGCCGCCGCCGAGTGCGCTTGGGTGCTGTGGGAACGCACCTGGATCGATCGCTCACGGTGGACATGGTTGATCGCGTCACGTGAATACTGGACGCCGGTCGCAGCGGTCGCGACGCTGCAACAGTGCGAGAAGGAGCAGGTCGACCAGACCCGGGCGTACAGCAAGCTCGCCGAGGTCCTGACGACGACGGATCCGCCCCTGGATGACCCGTCCGAGCACACGGCCTGGGTGTGTCTCCCCGAGACCGTGGACCCGCGGGCACCCAAGAGGAGGTAAGCGTGATCGTCGACTCCCACGCCCACATCTTTCAGGACTGGGCGGGAGCCTGCGGCCACCCGTCGCGCGAGACGCATCGCCAGTTCATCCAGAAAGTTCTGACGCGACCGGCGGCCAAGGTGTTCCGTGCGCGCGACGGCGGAGAGGTGACGCGCGCGGTGCTCTTTCGCGAGGGCGACAACTCGTGGGCCGGCCTCACAGACGTCAACCTCCGGGTCGGCGTGTACGGCCAGCTCGACTTCACGCTCGACGGCGAAGACTATTACGTGCAGTACATGCCCGTCGGGATGCAGCACATCGTCGCGCCTCCCGAGCTGATGCTCGCGCAGATGACCTACGCGCGTGTCGATCACTGCGTCCTGCAGGCGGGCGGCGGGTACGGGGCGATGAACGACTACAACGCGTTCGCCCAGCAGCAGTATCCGGATCAATTCACCGGCCTGCTGAACGTCGACGAGCCGCGAGCCGACACCGACGCCGTGCTGACGGAGCTGGACCGCGCCCACCACCGACTCGGTCTGCGCGGCGTGTACTATGGCCTCGACACCTTTGCGCGCTACGGCTTCGACGTCGAGTTCAACGATCGGCGCTTCGACGCGTTCTGGTCGACGCTCGATCGCTGGAGGCTGCCGGTGTTCATCGAGGCGCCGCCCATTCCGGACTACGACGACACGAGCTATCGGAAGAACATGGTTCGGCTGAAGGATCTGATCGAGCGGTTCGCGGATATCCGCTGGGTGCTCGTCATGGGACCGCCGGTGCGGTACTTCGCCCGCGACGGCCGGTGGGACTTCCCGGACGACGTCATGGCCACGTACCAGCACGAGAATCTCTGGCTCGAGCTGATGTTCCCCATCACGTGGGGCGGTGTCTGGGAGTATCCCTATGTCGAGGCGCAGGCCCTCATTCGAGACGCTCGTGACACGTTCGGCGCCTCCAAGCTCATCTGGGGCTCGGACATGCCCAACGTCGAGCGATTCTGCACCTACACACAGTGCGTGGATTATGTCCGTCGGCACTGCAATTTCCTGACGGCACCCGAGAAGGACCAGGTTCTCGGCGGCAACCTGGACCGCATCCTCGGCCTGAGTGAGCGGTCGAGGGCAGGCGTCGCGGGCTGATCCCGATCGTCTCGGGGCTGGTCGCGAGTCGAGTTACACTCCCGGCGTGGCGCCCGACCTGATCGGCTCCTCTCCCCTCCGCAAGGAAGACCGCCGCCTCCTCATCGGCGCTGGCCGCTATCTGGACGACATACGTCGGGATGGCATGGTGCATCTCGGGGTGATTCGAAGCCGTGAGGCCCACGCGCGGATCGTCAAGGTCGCCGCGTCGGATGCCTTGGCGTCGCCGGGGGTGCTCGGCGTCTGGACGGCCGGTGATCTACCCGAGCTCATCCGCCCGCTCGTCACCGCCGGCGCCGAGCGACGGCGCCCCTACAGCATGCCCGTTCTCGCCGGCGACGTCGCGCGCTACGTCGGTGAGCCGATCGGGATCGCGGTCGCTGACACGGCTCCGCACCTCGCCGACGCGCTGGCCGTGATCACGGTCGACTATGAGCCGCTGCCGCCCATCGCGTCTGCCGAGCGCGGGCTGGCGACGGCGGCGCGCCTGCACGCCCAGTGGCCCGACAATGCGGCGCTCGTCGCGCGTGGCGCGGTCGGCGACCCCGAGACCGCGCTCGCCGGCGCCGACGTCGTGGTCCACGAGACGATCCGCCACGCCCGCCTCGCCGCGGCGCCCATCGAGCCTCGCGGCGTGCTCGCCTACAATGATCCGGACTCCGGCGCGCTGGTCGTGGTGTCGTCCACGCAGAATCCCTACCGGGTTCGCGAGGCGATCGCCTCCGTCCTCGAATTGCCCGTGGAGCGGGTGAGGATCCTCGTTCCCGATGTCGGCGGTGGGTTCGGACCCAAGGGCGCCGTGTACCCCGAGGACGTCCTCGTCGCCGCCGCGGCGCGGCGCCTTGGGCGGCCGGTGAAATGGGTGGAGACACGCCGCGAGGACTTGACGGCGCTGGGCCAGGATCGGGAGCAGGTCCACGACGTCAAGATCGGCTTCGCCCGCGACGGCCGCATCGTCGGCATCGACGCCACATTCCTTGCGGACGTCGGCGCCTATCCTCTCCAGGGCGACGGCCTGACGCTCAACACGGTGAACCACCTTCCCGGTCCATACCGCGTGCCGGCGTACCGGAACGCGGGAACGAGCGTCGTCACCACCAAGACGCCGAACGCGGCGTACCGTGCGGCGGGGCGTCCGGAGGCGGTGCTCGTCATGGAGCGCCTCATGGACCTCGGTGCGCGGCGCCTTGGCCTCGACCCGGCCGACGTCCGGCGCCGCAATCTGGTGCGCCCCGACGAGATGCCGTACCGTCCGGGCCTCACGTACAAGGACGGCGTCTCGATCGCCTACGATCCGGGTGATTTTCCCGCGGCCTTCGAACGCACACTGGCCCTCTTCGGCTACGAGGACTGGCGCCGCCGGCAGAAGGCGCGCGCGCAGGGCGAAAAGCGCCTGGGGATCGGGCTCGGGTGTTATGCCCAGGGGACGGGGCTCGGCCCGTTCGAGGGGGCGACCGTTCGCGTCGATCCGAGCGGCAAGGTCTACGTGTTCATCGGCGTGACCGCGCAGGGGCAGGGACACGCGACGACGCTCGCGCAGATCGCCGCCGAAGAACTGGGTGCGCCGCTCGACGACGTCCAGGTCATCAGCGGTGATACGACCCTCTTCCCCTTCGGCATGGGCACGGGTGGGAGCCGCGTGGCCGCCAACGCAGGGCCCGCCGTCGCACGCACGGCACGCGAGGTGCGCCAGCGCGCGTCGCGAGTCGCCGCCGAGCTGCTCGAATGTGCCGCCGCCGACGTACGCATCGAGCGCGGGCGCGCCCACGTTGCCGGTATGCCCGATCGCTTCGTCAGCCTCGGCCGCATCGCGCAGGCCGCGGTGAAGTCGAAGGCGCTCCGCGGCATCGGCGAGCCGGGGCTGAGCGTCTGCACGTACTTCTATCCGGAGACGGTCACGTGGGCCTTCGGCATGCAGGCCGCGGTCGTCGAGGTCGATGTGGAGACGTTCGCCGTGCGGTTGCTGAAGTTTCTCGTCGTCCACGACCCGGGACGCGCCATCAACCCGATGATCGTCGAGGGGCAGCTCCACGGGGGCGCCGCCCAGGGTATCGGTGCCGGGCTGATGGAGGCCGTGGTCTACGATGACGGAGGCCAGCTCCTGACCGGCACGTTCATGGATTACGCGATCCCGCGCGCCGACGACCTGCCGCCGATCGAAGTGGAGCTGATCGAGCATCGCTCGATGATCAACGAGCTCGGGATCAAGGGCGTGGGCGAAAGCGGCCCCATCTCGAGTGCGCCAGCCATCGCCAACGCCATCGAGGACGCGCTCGCGGATCTGGCGGTTTCGATCCGCGAGGTGCCGGTCACGCCGACGGCCCTGTTTCGGCTCGTGCGAGGAGGAGGCTGACCTCAGCGTTGTTGCGGCACCGTGAGTGATTTTGCCGGCGCTCGCGTATTCGAAAGGATGACGCCCATCGCCTGAAACTTCGAGTCACCAGGTGTGCCGTACACGGAGATGGGCAAGCCCGGGGTGAACGATCCCACCATCGAGCGCACCGACGAAAGATCGACGAGGACCATCTGGCCCTCGTCCGTCCGCACCGCGACCCAGTAGTCGGCGACGGCATCGACCGTGCCCTGGAGTTCCACCCATCGCGGCGTTCCGGTCGGCCACGCCCAGACGCGGGCGGAGGTTCGCAACTGACCGCTTGGCTCGGCGACCTTGGGATCGAGGGCCGCGGGTGAGCCCGATAGAGGCGATGCCACGGAGGGTTCTGGCGTGGTGGTGCGCCGAGCCCCCGACGCGACCGTGGTCGCGTTGACGTAAGGGAGGAGCGCACGCGCCAGCGCGGTGACGTCCCCTGGGCCAAGGGCATCCGCCGTGATCTCGAACGGCCTCGAGGCTTCTTTGCCGATGACGGTCAGGCGGGCACCTGCGGCGAGCATCTCGGACCCAAAACGCGTTGCGGCCTCGACGTCGGCATAGAGCCAACCCCCGTCGTTCGTGCGGATCACCAGGAACGGTTCGACGGTGAGCTTGGCAGGCCATTCCAGGGCGCCCTCGATGAGGCGCGGATCACCAGGCGCGGCATGGACGGGAGAGGCGCATGCGAGACCGACGGTGAGGACGACGATCCCTCGCTTCATGGGCGACCTCCGCGCGACGTGGCGGCAAGCAAAATGCCACGCACGCCCAGCGCGGAAAACGGCCATCGCCCACTGCGCCTCGAGGGAAGCGCGTTACCGTTCTCGGGACATTCTTTTCCCGAGCGGGGGCACTCTTCGGTGGCTGTTCGGCCAGGGTCGGCCAACTCTGGCTGGTGTACCCTAACTCCCCGACGCGCCTGTAGCTCAGCTGGATAGAGCATCGGACTTCTAATCGGCCCTGAGGCTGTCGCGCTAAATCACTCGCGCTCACTCCAGCTCACGATCCCCGCGTAAATCGCGGGGATTCGTGTCTCTGCTCCTCCAGCTTGTCTTATCAGCAGTGATCCCGAGTGAGCGGGAGTGAGCCTCCGAACTTGAACGTAACTTGGACGGCTGCCGGGACGCGGCGCCGTAGCGATCCCGCCCACCTCGAGGCCTCAGATCTCCCGCACGAGCGGCAGACCGTGAAGCGCTCCGGACGCTCTTGCGGTCCGGTGGGTCGTCAATCACGACGATCTGCATGCTACCCTCTCGACGCTGAAACGAGCGGGGAAAGGAGGCCCCATGGCCAGGATCAAGCACATCGCCATCCGCACTCCGCATCCCGAACAGACCGCGGCCTTCTACAAGGACGTCTTCGGCCTGAAGGAGGTCGGCCAAGCGCGAGCCGGCGTGTACCTCTCCGACGGGTACATCAACCTTGCGATCCTCAGGTCCAGGACCGAGGACACAGGCGAGAGCCCGCGGGACGCGGCGGGGTACGCGGGCATTCACCATTTGGGCTTCATGGTCGATGACATTGACGACGCCTGCCGGAAGCTGGACGCGGCCGGCGCCATGCCCATGACGAACCGCACGGATGTCCGTCACTCCGGCACCTCCGGCCCGCGCTCGTACTACGAGATCAAGTATCGCGGTCCCGACAATCAAGAGATGGACGTGACCGAAACGGGCTGGATTGGAGCGGAGTGAGCCGGACGCATGGCCGACGTCGTTAAGGGATAGATCGGTGCCCACTGGCTTGATCTCCCCGAATCTTTCGTCACGTCGAAGACAGCGATCGGCAGCGCAAGCAGGTGACGGTTTCCTTTGCCGACGTGCAGGGCTCGATGGACCTACTGGCTGAACCCGGCTCTGAGGAACGTGCCGTCGCGTCGCCCGCGGCCGACACCGGGGTTTCCACGCACGAGATCTGGGAGACTGCCCAGAAGAAGTCGGAGACGCCATGAATGCGTTCGGCATCGGTCAGCCGGTACGGCGCGTCGAGGACCGACGCTTCCTGACCGGCCGTGCGCGGTACGTGGACGACGTCGAGCTTCCACGGCAGGCCCACGGCGCCCTGGTCCTCTCACCGCACGCCCACGCGCGTATCCGGCAGGTGGACATCTCGCGGGCGGCGGCGGCTCCGGGCGTGATCTGCGTGCTCACCGGCGCCGATGTCGCGCGTGATCGGCTCGGCGGGATTCCGCCACTGGCCATGCCCGAGGACATGGGTGGCCCCAAGGGCTACCGCACCTTCCGGCCCCTTCTGGTTGCCGACAAGGTGCGCCACGTCGGCGAGCGCGTGGCATTCGTGGTGGCCGCCACTGCCGCCCAGGCCCGGGAAGCCGCCGAACTGGTCGAGGTCGACTACGAGCCGTTGCCGGCGGCGGCAAGCGTCGAGGACGCCGTCAAGGACGGCGCAGGAAAGATCTGGGACGACTGGACCAGCAACGTCTGCTTCACGCTGGCCATGGGCAACAAAGAAGCGACCGACGCCGCGTTCGCCCGGGCCCGCTACGTCGTCTCGCTGCGGCTGCTCAACAACCGCCTCTCGGCGAACGCGCTCGAGCCCCGCGGAGCCATTGGCGACTACAACCCGGCCGACGACAGCTACACGCTCTACACGAGCACGCAGAACCCACACGGCGTCCGGACGGTGCTGGCCCAGGCCGTGTTCCACCTTCCCGAGACGAAGTTTCGGGTCATCGCCCAGGACGTGGGTGGCGGCTTCGGCATGAAGGGCGACACGTATCCGGAGGAGGGCCTGGTGCTCTGGGCGTCGCGCCGCTGCGGCCGGCCCGTCAAGTGGATCCAGACGCGCTCGGAGGGGCTGCTCAACGACGACCACGGACGCGATCAGGTCGTGCAGGGGGAACTAGCCCTTGATGAGGCCGGCAAGATCCTGGCCATCCGCGCGCAGGCGTTGCACGCCGTTGGCGCCTACATCGTGGGCGCGGCGATGGTTCCGGTCCTGTACTCGCTGAAGCTCATCCCCAGCGCGTATGTGGTGCCGTCTCTCCACGTGATGAGCCGCGCGGTGTTCACGAACACATCGCCGACCGGGCCCTATCGTGGCGCCGGCCGTCCCGAGGCGGTCTATCTCACCGAGCGACTCCTCGATCGCGCGGCGGCCGTGGTCGGCATCGATCCCGTCGAGATCCGGCGTCGAAATTTTATTCCAGCCACCGCGATGCCGTACCAGACCCCGACCGGCTTCGTGTACGACAGCGGTGAGTTCGCGGCGACGACCGACCGGTGCCTCGAAATCGCTGACTGGAAGGGATTCGCCGCTCGACGCGCGGCCAGCGAGAAGCGGGGCAAGCGACGCGGGCGCGCGCTGACCTATTACATCGAGGATTGCGGCGTGTTCAACGACCGGATGGAGCTGCGCTTCGATCCGAGCGGCAACGTCACGATCGTGGCGGGAACGTTTTCGCACGGCCAAGGCCACGCGACCACCTACGCTCAGATGGTGTCCGAGTGGCTCGGCGTCCCGTTCGAGAACATCCGGCTGGTGCAGGGCGACACCAGCCAAGTGTCCTTCGGCCGGGGTACCTATGCCTCGCGCAGCGTCATGATCGGCGGCTCGGCGCTCAAGGCGGCGGCCGACGCGCTCGTCGACAAGGCGCGTCCTCTGGCCGCCCACCTCATGGAGGCAGCGCCGGCCGACGTCGTCTTCAAGGAGGGAAAGTTCCAAGTCGTGGGGACGGACCGATCGATGGCGCTCGTCGACGTGGCCAAGGCCTTCTATCGGCCGGTTGGGTTGCCCAAGCAGTTCGGCATCGGGCTGGAGGCCAACGGCGCCTGGTCGGCCGAACCCCAGAACTTCCCCAATGGGGCCCACGTCTGCGAGGTTGAGGTCGATCCGGAGACCGGTGAAGTCGTCATCGACCGCTATATCGTGGTGGACGACGTGGGTCGTGTGATCAATCCGCTCATCTGCGAGGGACAGATCCAGGGTGGACTTGCTCAGGGCATCGGGCAGGCGCTGTTCGAGCAGATCGCCTATGACCGCGAATCGGGCCAGCTCCTGTCGGGGACCTTCGCGGACTACTGCATGCCACGCGCCGACGATCTTCCGCCATTCGACCTGGACTTCCACGAGGTCCTGTGCCGGACGAACCCGATCGGTGTGAAGGGCGTGGGTGAGGCCGGATCGGTCGGCGCGCCCCCCACCGTGATCAACGCGATCCTGGACGCGCTCCGGCCGCTGGGCGTAGATCACCTCGACATGCCGGCCACGCCGGCCCGAATCTGGGAGCGCCTGGTCACGCCGGCGAAGTAGCCAGTCACCGCGGAACTCCGCGATCGCCCCTCTGATCGGCGCGTGGGCGGCTACGACCTCAGCTTTGTGCGCGAGCTCCGAGGACTACCCACAACCGACTTCTAACCCTTCCCGCGCACGAGCACCCACCGATAAATCACTGACATGCCGGGAGGTTTTCTACTCTCACGCTGGCTGGAGTTGGGCGGCTTGGGGTAGAGTATCGATGGTGGCGGGCACGTTTCCGGGCACGTTCGGGTCCTCGTGGTGGTGCGGTGGCCGACGGACCGTTTCATAACTGGCCCCCGCGCTCTCCGGCTCGGCCCAATAGTCTCCTCAGAACCCTCATCCACGGACCCCAATCCTCGCCGCAGCCTTCGAGTGCGTTGAGCCGGTTATTGGAATCCATTCGACCAACGCCAGGTCAGACACTTCTGACAGGGCTGGGGCTGCCGAGAAAGCGGTCGGTCTTCGTGAGCTACCATCATCGCGGCGACCAAGCCTTCAAAGAGGCGCTGGTCCGTGTTTACTGCGACCAGTACGAGCTCCTTGAGGACAATTCGCTGGAGCGTGTACTCGACACTGACGATCTGAAATACGTCGAACGGGAAATCAGAGAGGACTACATCCGTGGCGCCTCGGCGGCCATAATGCTCTGTGGGGCTGAGACGTTCAACCGCAAGTTCGTCGACTGGGAAATCTACGCTACTCTGCTGAAACGTGCGGCCCTCGTCGGGGTGCGCCTACCAGGCTGCAGGGCCCTTCCTTGGCGCCTGTTCGACAACGCTCTGACCGGGTACGCGGTCATGGGTGACTGGGATGATCTCGTGGGATCGTCCCTGCCATTGCGCGCCTGGATCGAGCTTGCCCTTGCGCGCGATGCGGGGCTCATCGACAACTCGCGACCGAAAATGCGGGCGAATGGTGAGCGCCGCGTTCATCCACTCTACGGATGACGACGGTCGATCGTCTAAAACACCTCGAGCTGATCCAGGCCGTCGTCACGAGGGTTGCGGGCAACTCCTTCCTTCTACGAGGCTGGTCGGTTACGCTTGTCGGCGCGCTGCTTGCGGTCTCCGCGAAGGAGACTCAGGTGCTATTCGCCGCTCTGACGGTCTTCCCGACAGTGGCGTTTGCGATCCTGGATGTCTATTACCTGCGGCAAGAGCGTATGTTCCGCGGTCTATATGAGAAGGTGCGGCATGCCTCGGAGGCTGACCTCTCCGCTGACCCATACACATTGTCGACGAAGGGTATTCGGTGCCCGGTGCTCGAGGCCGTGATAAGGCCCGTCATTCTCATTGCCCACCTACCAATCTTTGCCACGATCGGAATCGTGATCGCCCTACTGTGGTAGCCGTCGCGCTACAGCTTCGCGCCGCAAGTACGCTAAGCCCCGACGGTCGTTTGCCCGTCGGCGCGGACTTTAGTCGTCAAAGACTTCGAGGGTCTTCTTGATGACGCGGACCGCTTCGAGTGAGATCTGTCGGCTTTGGTGGTCGATTCAGCGGCGAATGTGGACGCTCCTGTGAAAGAAGTCCACGTCATGAGACCCCTTGCCTGGCTGCTCGTCGTCACCGGCGTCCTGATCATCATCGCCGGCCCGATCTATTCGAGCGTCGATCCCAGGGCGCGTGATCGGCGGTGGTTTCATCGCGCGGTGGAGAGCGGCGATCGCGATCGTGTCGACCAGATGCTGGTCGAGGACGTCCGGGCGGCCTGGGTCGTCGTGAGCCCCTGGCCGATCGTGATGGCCGGCGCCAGCGTCACCGCGTTCGGTGTCCTGCTGCTGGCGATCCGGCGGCCGTAGGGGGAACGGAGTGGGTCGGCATGATCGATCCTGAGGTCAGCCGACTCGCTCGAGACCGTATTGGGCTGAGAATGGAGGAACGTCGGCGGCGCTTTCCCGACGTGATTCGGATGGTTGAAGAAACGATGGCAGGCCGAGGACTGAGCCAGTCCAGCGTTCGCACGAATGCGATTCAAAATGCCTGCGACAACGGAGCGGCCCTCCGTCTTGCGGACTCGTGGACCGACCTGAAAAACGTACTGGCCGCAGTCGGCGTCAGCTTCACCGAACAGCTGGCCGGCGATCTAAAGGGTCAAATCGGGCAGCATGTCGCTCTGGATGATCTGGTGCGGATCGTGAACGGTGCTGCTGGAGATGACCGCCGTTTCGATAGCTCGGTGGAGCATCAGCTTCGGAAGATCGGCTCGGACATTGATCTTTATTGCGCGAACCTGAAACGTGCTGCTGAGCAGCAAGGGCGTACGGGACCGCCGATCTACAACTTCCACGGCCCGGTGGCCGCAGTTCAAACGGGTCCCTATTCCACGGCCAGCGTGGTTCAGCTATTCGGCGCCGAGCATCGCCAGGCTCTCGCCAACGCCCTCGACGAACTCCGGGCTCGCGTCGAGGCGCTTGAGACGACGGTGATGCCACAGAGGGCCGAGGTCGTCGAGCTCATCGACGAGGCGCGCAGCGAGGTGCGCCGGGAACAGCCGAACCGCCTGCGTCTTGGTTCGGTGCTGTCCGGAATCGGTACAGCAGTCCAAACGGTTGCTGCCACCGAGGCGGCTTATCACGCGCTGAAGGCTGCGGCCGCGATGGCCGGCATCGCGCTCCCATGAGCGCCTGACGTTCTACTCGATGTGGCTGACATGACAGCTGCGCCACCACGGGATTTTCGAGCGGCGTTCGAGCAGCTCCGCGCGTTTATCGCAAATGACATCCGCCCCTTTATGGAACAGGAGCATGGGCACGAGACTTTTGGCAACTATACGGCGGTGCTGATCGTCGTCGTCGGCGCTGAGGCTCTCAGCCGCTTATTGAGCCAGCCGACGCTTTATATTTTCAGCGAATTTCTGATGCGCCCATACGGCATCGACCGGTACATGGCAGAAGACGTCGCGGATGCACTGCGGCCCGGCCTTGCCCATGTGTTCGAGACGAAAGGTATTCGCGCAGGCAAGCTTGAGTTCGAGCTCGCGGTCGGGTGGGGCAAATATCGCCACATGACCGTCGTGAGGGAACCTGGAGCTCCGGACTGTCTGTACCTCGACGTCCGAACGATGTGGGCGGATCTCCAGCGGGCTTTTGCGTCAATCGGCGACCGCCTCGATAAGGAACCGCAGGCCTTCAGTATTCCAAAAGACTATGACGTGCCCGAACACAGCCGCACCGAGTCGATTCCGGGATGGAAGAAGCTGTTCACCTCGAACAAGAGAGACTGATCCCAATGGGCTGCCTCTACCGACCGAAGCTGAAGAGCGGCGAGCGCGGACAGATTTGGTGGCGCAAGTATTACGTGAACGGCCGGCCGGTGCGGGAGAGCACCGGCGTCGCCGGCGACACGGAGACGGCACCGTTGGAGGCGCGCCGGTTCCTGAAGAAGCGCGAGGGTTCCGTGGCCACTGGCGCGCCGATCCTGCCGCGCGCTGATCGTATCCGTTACGACGAGGTGGCGGAAGACCTTCGCGCCACTATCGCGCCACCGGAAGCCACGGGGGATCTCGAGGTCGTAGGGGACGCGTGCGATTCCGCCCGCGACATAAAGAAGCAATAGTCGACGCGCCCCAGGCGCTTCTCGTCGTCAATGTTTGCGGGGGCCCGCTTTGAATTGTGGAAGCGATCGCTGAAGTTCGAGTTTCTGCTGACTTATTGATGAAGCGGCGATCGAGATGAACGCCACCAGGTCGAGCGTCCCTGTCAGCATCAAGGCCGGGGCGGCTTGGGCTGCTGCGGCTTCGGGCTGAAGGCTCTTGCCGTGTCGCGCTGGGGTCGGTTCGTCCGGGAGAGCTCGCGCTGGCGCGCCAGCTCCTTGATCCCCTGGTCCTTGTAGTCCGCGCTCGTGAGCAACGCGAGAAACGCCACGACGTCGTCGATGTCGTCCTCGGTGAGCGCGAGGGGTTGGATGTCCTCGTCCAGATAGGGATCCTGTAAGCCGTCCCCCTTGTTGTAGTGGTCCATCACATCCCACAGCGTCTCCTGCGAGCCGTCGTGGAAGTAGGGCCCCGTTACCAGCACATTTCTGAGACCCGGCGTCTTGAAGGCCGCAATATCGCGCTCTCTCCCGGTGATGAGAAAGCGGCCGAGCGCCGACATGTCCGTTTGGATGGCGGCACGGTCGATCTGCGACGTATCGCCCGACTTGATCGCCTGCTCGGCCTGACGAGCTAGCGCCGCGACGTTGTGCCGGATGATGCCGATGCCGATGTTGTGGAAGTCGTTGTCGGTGAAGTAGATGGCGTCCCGCTTTTGCTCGGTCAACGCATGGCATTTGTTGCAGCGGGCACGAGTGTTGAAGAGCTCCCAGCCGCGCTTGGCGGCGTCGTCTATGGCCCTCGAGTCACCCGCGATGAAGCGATCGAACGGGGAGTCGAACGACAGCTGCGTGCGTTCGTAGGACGCGATGGCGCGCAGCAGATCGCGGGCGTTGGGCGGACCGCCGAAGACCTTTCGGAAGGCGTCCTGGTATTCCGGGATGGCGGCGATCCGGGTCATGGCAGCGTCGAGGCTCGGCTGGCCCATCTCGACGGGGTTGACGATCGGCAGCGCCGCCTGCTCCTCGAGCGTCTTCACCCGCCCGTCCCAGAACTGCGTCTTGTTGTAAAGGGCGTTCAGAATGGTCGGGGCGTTGCGCTGGCCGATACGGCCTTTGATACCGACGGAGGTGGGCCTCCCGTCGGTGAACGCGCGCGCGGGATCATGGCAGGTGCTGCACGCTACGGTCCCGTCCGCCGACAGGCGACCGTCGAAGAACAATTTCTGGCCGAGGGCGATTTTCTCGGGGGTCTGCGGATTGTCAGGCGGTATCGCGGCGCGTGTCGCGGCAGCCGGGACTCCGACCTGATGAATGGACTTCGGGTGAGCCAACGGCCCGGGTTTGGGGATCGGCAGCTCTTTCAGAATGGCCGTACGCTGCCACCCAATCGTGAGCAGAGCGGCAGCCAGGACGCTCACGAGCGCGACGCGCATCGACATGGCGCTAGCCATCGAGGCTCAGTCCCCGCGCCACGCCGGCGCCATAGGCGGGGATCCGCCTTGGAGAAGTGGTGGATGCGAATGTGAGGAGCCAACGGCGCCGACTGACGCCGGCCATGGCAACGCGGAGGCGACCGCCGAGCGCTGCGCCGGCCAGAAATGCGACCAGAGACGTCGACGAGCGAGCAACGGAGAGTCCGGGCACGCCGGCCGCGGCAAAGCCAAGGAAGACCACGTTGCCGGTCATGTTGGCGGTGAAGATATGGCCGAGCCCGAGGAAGCTGACCGCATCGACCAACCCCGTGACACCCGTCAGGACGAGGAGTGCGGGAGGCAGCCGGTCATCGAGCGCCGCCTCCGCCATTCAGGTGCCATCGCCGTCCTCGTTCACATCCCTGACTCTTCACGACATTTCGAGGCTGTGCACGCGATAGTGACTCCGACCGTCTCGGTGGGTCAACTGGCAGCCTGGTGTCCGTAACCTCGTCAGCCGGTCATCGCCATGCCGATCAGTTTGCCGACACCGAACGTGGCCCCGGCCGCCGCGAGGCCCAGCAGGAGCTGGCGGCCACCCGACCGCCACACCGGTGCCCCCGTGAAGATCGTGATCGCCGCTCCAATCACGAAGAGGCCGATCGCACTGGTGAGTACGCTCGACGCCACCGCGATTCTCCCACGCGCGACTACAAATGGGAGGATTGGCACCGCGGCTCCGATCGCGAACAGGACGAACGAGGTGACCGCCGCTTCCCACGCCGAGCCGCCGAGCCCTTTCGGGTCGATGCCCAGCTCCTCGCGGCTCAGCGCATCGATGGCGGACGCCCGATCGGCGAGGAGGTGCCTGACCATCGTCTCCGCCTCGCTCGGACTCAGCCCCTTGGCCTCATAGATCAGCTTCAGCTCCTCGCCCTCGGCCTCGGGATCTTCGGCGAGCTCGCTCGATTCGATCCGGATCTCGCGCTGCGCGAGCTCGCGTGAGCTCGTCACCGACACCCACTCGCCCAACGCCATCGAGCACGCGCCGGCCAGAAGGCCGGCCAGGCCGGTGATGAGAATCCCGTGGCTATCGACCGAGGCGCCGGCCACTCCCATGACCAGGCTGAGATTCGAGCACAGCCCATCGTTGGCGCCGAGCACCGCCGCCCGCAGAGCATTCCCGCC